>ERZ506982.50-NODE-50-length-84817-cov-6.0178_pt1 | contig 84817 bp, 78 predicted proteins | sample MGYA00512886_ERZ506982 | MGnify/ENA metagenome assembly ERZ506982 | reverse complement strand
GGGAGGGATTCCGCCGTAGTCGGCATTGTAGGAAAATCCAAAAGTTTAGATTTTCCCACAATGCTTATCTTTTGGTCTTTGGTTCGGAATAGTGTAGTGCTGGCGGTCTATCTCTTGTTTTCGGTTGCTTGCTTCCTTACCGTACATGAGCATTTACTGCATGATTCATTTGCTACACGGCGATTTTCTTTCAGTGATCCTTTTTGTTTTTATCCTCTTTCTATTGACAGCGGATAAAGCCTATGGTAAAATCTAATCAGTTAGTGGCTGCTAACTGCTCGCTTAAAAAGCAATGGCAAAAATTGAATTTCAAAATGTGACCAAAAACTGGATAGGATCACCCGGCTAAAAGGCAAGGAATAATCCCCTATTTATCGTAAATACTTATAGCCGACGGGCAATACCGTCGGCTAAGATTTGAAAAAGCGGTTAGCGTTTACTAACTACAAAGGAGCATTTATGCTGGAGCAATACCTCATCAACCACTGCGCGCCTACTTTGGCGTCGTTGAAAACCGCCAATCTGTTCAACTGCACTGCGGAGAACCCAACAGCATTGCAACTGGCCGTTTCCCGCTGGCAGGCACTGCTGGCGCCAAAGGGTGTTGAACTGCTGCTCCTGCGGGAAAGCGGCGATCGGGCGCTGGTATATGTGTACCGTCCGGATCGGCTGGCCCGCGACCTGCAACAGCCGGGGGTGGCTGCATTTCTCGCCCACTGCGGCTATACCGGCACGGCTCCGACTGCCTGTCTTGAGGTGTTAAGGCGCAAGCTGGCAGTCAGCAGCGACTTTCCCCATGAGATCGGCCTGTTTTTAGGCTATCCCCTGGGCGATGTGATCGGCTTTATTGAGAACCACGGCCAAAACTGCCTGTGCAGCGGGGTTTGGAAAGTTTATACCAACCCGGAGGCTGCCGCCGGTGCCTTTCGTAAATTCAGCAAATGCACCCGCGTATATCGCCGTTTGTTCTTTGGCGGGCAGCGGAATGTGGAACAGCTTACAGTAAAAAGTGCTTAATATTTTTTAGATACAGAAAGGAATTTATTATGAAAAAAATCGCGATCGTTTATTGGAGCGGCACAGGCAATACGGCTCAGATGGCAGAGGCTGTGGCAGAGGGCGCAGGCGCTGCCGGTGCGCAGGCAAACCTGTTCACCCCCTCTGATTTCTCCCCTGCCCAGGTCAAGGACTATGACGCCATTGCTTTTGGCTGCCCGGCCATGGGTGCAGAGCAGCTGGAGGACTTTGAATTTGAGCCGCTGTTTCTGCAATGCGCGCCGGAACTGAACGGTAAGGACATCGCCCTTTTTGGTTCCTACGGCTGGGGCGACGGCGAGTGGATGCAGACCTGGGAGGAGCAGTGCAAAGACCTGGGTGCCCACCTGGTGAGCAACAGCGTCATTGCCAATGAGGCACCGGACGATACCGCCCTTGCTGCCTGCCGCAACCTGGGCGCCGCCTTGGCGTAACCCCCCTATAAATGCAAACCGACCCGGTACAGATCTCTGTATCGGGTCATGTTTATGGACATAACAAATGTCAAGGTCATTGTGTTGTGCCGTCCCATACTTTTCCTATGTAATTCCAAAAGTCAAAATGGATCTCCGGTGCCAAACCACGTGCCACTTTATAGGAATATCTGGCTTCAGAGTGGATGTACCAGTATGGCTCATAATACAGCTTATTGGTATGGTAAGCAATATAAAGAACTGCGACAACTATTATTTCCAGGATTGCTGCAACAACAAGAATTTTGTTATTTTTTACTTTATGTGTAAATAGTAGGTAAAATATAACAAGCATGGGAAACAGTATTCCGACCAATAAGTACGGCTGTCTATCCCAAGAATAATGTGGATCACATGCCCCCAGTCGATAGCTAATACAATCCTGAAGCACAATAAATAGAGATCCGATTAACAATAGATAACCACTTGCTTTTGTTTTATTCTTCATTCTATCTCCCCATTACTTAGCGTAACAAATATAGACGCGATTCGTGTTACACTTCATCCGCTTTGTAAATTTCAATTTCATGCCGAAAATACTGCTCTTGGAAATTGACTGCCTTTTCGATCTCGTCCGGTGTAAAAGTGACACCGGTTGGCGCAGCAATCCATTTGTCCTCCACATCATCCAGCCGATGAATAACCGCGATCACGCGCCCTTTGTATTTCTCCACCGGCTGGCTTACACCCAGCAAATATACGTCCACTTCTTCCCCATCTGCACTGAAAATATGCGGCACATAGCCATAGTTCACCGGGTAGATCATATCCGTGTGCTTTGGGTGATGACTGCCAAGGGGTCGATCAATACGGATATCTACCGTTTTGCCAAGGAGCATATCGGATAAAGCACGGCGCAAAACAGACCGGATAAAGGATTGCTTGCCATGCACATAGTCCTCTCTGCCGCTGTCCGTTGGCAGTTTGGCCGCCAGCGCCAACTTTAGGCGCTCGTACGCTCCGGCTGCATCCGGGTGGGCGCGCAGATAGTCCCGAAACAGAATGTAATTCTGCCAGTCTACGCTGCCGGTGCGCACAATATGGATAAAATGAGTTTGCAAGTCTCCGGAACCGTCATAATAACTGCCACAGGCAAACAACAGCTGCCCCCGCACCCCTGCCTGTGCATTAGGACGGTAATAGAACCCGGCGGCACGCAGCTGTTTTTCATAGGCCAAGAGCGCGTCAAAATTATCCACCGCAACGGCAATATCAAGGATCGGCTTTGCCTGTATCGTGGGAATGGCCGTGCTGCCTACATGAGCCATCTCCGCCGCAACCGGCCCAAGAATTTGGCACAGCCGCGCCATGGTCGCCTGTGCCTCCGTCTCCCATGCCTTTTCGTGGGGATACAGCGCCACCGCCCCGCGTTTCAGTCCAAGCATTTGTAACCTCCTATCTTTTGTATGACCCTATGCTCTATGTTTGTTCTGAAAAATAATACTGAAATTACTCCAATAATTTTCACATTTTCCCTTGACAGTTCATTTCGTATGGTGTATTATATACACAATCCGATTGGTTGGATGGTTGTTCGACACCGAAAAAAGAAATGAAAAAGGAAAGGGCAGTGTATCCGGCGCGTTTTATCTCATTCATTTATTCTCTCTCTTTCGCGCGCCGCATTCAAACACCCGCCGCATCGATCGGTGCAAGGGAAGAGCAGGTCTCACGGCCTGCTCTTTTCTTTTGCGAGACAAGGAACCGTCCCCTGTTCTATTTTATGCTGGGAACCGTCTCCACTTTAATCAGGTATTGATGCTGGCCCAGCATATACTCCATGAATCACATATTTTCTAATTTCTTTTTCTGTGCCTTTTCTCCAACTACTGATAGGCAAAGTATAATCATTCTTATCTACTTGAAACCGAATGTGTATATCATTACTGGACAGGGACTTCATGATTTCTTCATCAGATAAATACTTAGGCACTAACAAGACAATTGTTACCGAAGCACCGCTTTCAGATGGTGATAACTGAAATGAACCTTCATAATATGTGTCATATTCGCGCGAAGCGATATTTGGGTATATGTTAATCTGTTGCATCATCATATTTTCCATTTTGTAATGAGAATGGTTTTCTACATATAGCACATAGCAAACCGGCTTGTAGCCCTCCTTAACCGTACCGTCATACGATGAATCCTCGCCCAAATAGATGCCGTACACATCCACTCTAGATAAATCAACCTGTGCGCTCTCAGCTTGGTTGTGACCAGCATTCGCACACGAACATAACATTACACAACATGCCACAAATATTGAGACGATAACCCCAAAATTTATACCTTTTTTCATTTGTATCTCCCAATTCATTTCAAACGGTTCCCCGTTTTACGCTTTTCTCATGTTTCTCATACGCCCTATCTCACGTATAGCAAAATAAATACAGAGTTTACGGTTCTATTGTAACAGAAAGACGACGCACTGTAAAGATAAATCGAAAGCGACAAAAAAAGGCTCCTCGCATTTTGCGAAGAGCCTTTGGTGCCGATGGCGGGGGTCGAACCCGCACGGTATCGCTACCACTGGATTTTGAGTCCAGCACGTCTGCCAATTCCATCACATCGGCGTATTCTATTGTATTAAGCCCGAAACGGGGGCTATACCGGCCAGCTTGGTGCTGGTAACCGGACTTGAACCGGTACGGTGTTGCCACCGAGGGATTTTAAGTCCCTTGCGTCTGCCGATTTCGCCATACCAGCACATAGCCCTAATATAATAGAATATTCCGCCGAAAATGTCAAGGTATTATTGCAAATTTTCTTTGATTTTTTGGTAAATTTCAATCGCTTTGAACCGCACGGCATAACCGTCGCCGTTCTCAATCAAGCGCACCTCGTCCTCGTCAAGATAAGCGGACAGATCCTCCTTGGTACAAGCAGACAGGCACACTGCCGGAAACAGCACGCACCACCAGTTATGCCCCGCCCCTGCGCCAATCTCAATCTTAAGGGCGTTATAATACCCGGCGGGTAAAGTCACATTCTCATACACCCGCGTATTGAAATACTCCCGCACGACGCGGGCGGTGACTTGGTAATTGTAGCCCTCCTGCCGAATCCGCTGCCGAGCGATCTCCGTAATGCGCTGCAAGTTGTTCTCCGCCGCCTGTTGGGCTTCCGTTACTGATTGGCAGTCGGAGAAGAAAGTGCACGCCTGCAGCACATCGTCCCGCACCAGCAGCTTTAAGTCCTGGTCGCCCTTGGTGTCGGAATTGGCCAAAATATGCAGACGAAACACATCCTCGCTCACCCGCTCACCGGTCTCCACCAGCGGGGCGAAGCAGGCGGCAAACAAGCAAAAAGAGAGAAATAATGCGGAAAATAAGTATAGTTTTTTCATATAAGAAAACCTGCCTTTCAAAAAGAGTGTTGGCAGGTTTTGGTATTTTTATACAGGGGCAAACAGACTGCCGGTCTGCGTTGGCGCATACTTGCCGCCGGACAGCTCCGTCAAAGCCGCCGCAAAGGCCGGGAGCCGTGTTTTCTCCATGGTATAGGCCAGGGTGACCGCTGCGCCAAAGTCCGCGTTTTGCACCCGCGCGCCGTGGTCGGCCAGCAGGTTGTTCACCCGCTCATAATAGCTATAATCCACCGTCAGCTCCATGGCGGCGCAAGGCGCCATGGTTACCACACCGGCAGTCTCCAGCGCCAAAGAACAGGCGTGAGAATAGGCACGCACCAGTCCACCGGCACCCAGGAGGATGCCGCCAAAATACCGGGTCACCACCACGCACACATCCTGCACACCGCTTTTCAAGAGTACATCCAGCACCGGCATACCGGCAGTACCGCCCGGCTCACCGTCATCCGAGGAACGCTGCACGCCGGAGCGCAGCACAAAGGCAGGCACATTATGGGTAGCGTCCCAATGCCGTTGGCGAATACCGGCGATAAAGGCATTGGCCTCCTCTACCGTATGCACCGGCGAAGTGTAAGCGATAAAGCGGGATTTCTTCTCCACAAACTCATCTTCTGCCGGCTCTAATATGGTTTTATATGGCTTTTCCATACCATCACCTACGAAAAAAGGGCAACGCCCAAGCGTTGCCCGTCTTTACTTGATTAGCCCTTCTTAGCGAATCTCTTGTTGAATCTGTCTACACGGCCGCCGGTGTCCACCAGCTTCTGTTTGCCGGTATAGAACGGATGGCATTTGGAACAGATATCGACTTTCATATCGCCCTTTGTGCTCTTAGTCTCAAAAGTAGCGCCGCAGGCACACTTTACTGTGCAAGTATCGTAGTTGGGATGAATTGCGTCCTTCATTACTGTCACCTCTTTACCAATTAGTCATAATGCTTTGATATAGTACCACATCTTGTAGCAAAATGCAAGCATTTTTTTAATTTATTTATATTCGCAGGGCTTGGACAAACAAAACGAATACAAATACACCGCGTGCACCGGTTTTTGCAGGGTGCGAGCCACCGCGGTTTTATAAAACATCAGCTGCTGCCGGTAGCGCGCCAGCAGTTCTTCTTCCGTTTTCACCCGGTCGGTTTTATAGTCCAGCAGCACCAAGCCCTCCGGCTCCTCAAACACACAGTCCGCAATGCCCTGTACAAAGACCGGATCATCTGCGTCCACCTGTTCCAGCGCGCGCACCGGCAGGAATGACGCCACTTTCAGCTCTCGGTAAACCGCCTTGGCGCCAAATACCCGGGCACCAAACGGGCCGGTAAAGAAAGCAGTCAGCTTTTGCCGATCCAAGGTGTGCGCCTCCTCCGGTCGCAGATACCCGGCACTTTGCACCCGGGCGATCTCCTGCTCTAAATCGGCGCGCGCGGCGGCGTAGTCGCAATACTGCATAAAGGTGTGCATGGCTGTACCCTTCTCAGCCGGAGTCAGGCCGTCCGGCTGCAAAAAGGCCGGCAAGGACCGGGCAACATACGCACCGGTAAACACAGCCTCATCCAGTGCGGAAGCGTTGCGCTTGCCGCTGACTTTTGACAGTGCCGCATAAGGATAAGTATAATCCAGCTTTTCCCGGATCTGCTCAACGATGCGCGGATCCGCCGCCGTTTCCCTTTCTGCTGTCTGCACTGGCGCTTCTGTCGCCGGGGTGTGGAACACCACTTGCAGGGCAAAGTCTGCCGGGTGCACCGGCACCTCCACCGTCGCCATCTCTCGAAGGGCGCCGCCGTCCGGGTGGCACAGCGCCGACATCAAGAGAAAATCGCTATCGTACAGCAATTTGGAGCACAAATGAGGCAAGGGCTTACCCTGCTGCATATAGGCAGCCAGAGTCTTGACTCGGCTTTCCAAGCTACGCACGCTGGCAAAGGAGATAAACTGGCTTTTGGCGCGCGTCATGGCCACATACAGCACGCGCAAATTCTCGCTCATAGCAGCCAGGCGGCTCTCTCGCTTGACTACTTCCAACGGCAGGGTAGGGTAATCAAAATATCCCTCCTCCTGGTGGCACTTGGTTGCCAGTCCCAGCTGCGGGTGCAGCAGCATTTTGCCGGTCAGATCCTGCATATTGTACTTGCGCCCGGCGCCTGCCAAAATGCACACCGGGAATTCCAGCCCCTTGGAGTGGTGCACGCTCATAATTTTGACTGCGTTCTCGTCTGTAACGATCACCGGCGCGCTGTCCGTTTTGCCGTCGCCGCGGATCATACTGTCCACATAGCGCAAGAACGCCGCCAGCCCCAGTCCGCCGTTTTGGTCAAAACGCCCGGCAATGGAAAGAAATGTCTCCACATTCTCCTGCCGCTGCTGGCCGTCGCCCAAGGCGCGAATATACGCAAACAGACTCTTATCCCGAATCAGGCGGCGAATAAACGCCTCAACCGGCATGGTCACCGCCAGTTTTTTGTAAAAAGACAGATCCTTTCGCAGCGCAGCGCAGCAAGAGCGACAACTGTTGTCCGGGTGGAACACGGCGGAATAGAACCGACCGTAACCGGCAGTCAGCTTGATCTCTGCCAGCTCATCTTCCGTAGCGCCATAAATGGGAGAGGACAGTACCGCCAAAAGTGGAATATCCTGCATGGGGTTATCAATCACCTGCAAATAAGACAGCAGCAACTGAATTTCGCCATTTTCAAACAAACCGGTGGCGTTGTCGCAGACCACCGGAATATGCAGATCTTGCAATGCCTGGGCATAATCTCCGGCGTGAGCGCGCATGCTGCGCATTAAGATAGCAAAATCTCCATACCGCAGCGGTCGGCGGCTGTCGCCGTCCTGCACGGTCTCGCCACTTTGCACCTTCTTTGCGATCAGGCGCGCCACCGCCATGGGTTCGTCCATCACATGGTCCTTGCCGGTGACAGCGTCTAAAATATGCAGGGCTGCGTGGGGCACAGAGTCCGGGGGCGTACTGTCAAAGGGGTTCAAATACTCGCTTTGGGTGTAGTCTAACTCCCCCACCCTGCGGGTCATAAACAAAGAGAATACTTGGTTCACATAAGCACACACACCGGCGCGGCTGCGGAAGTTTTTATCCAGCGTAATGGCTGCCGGGAACGCCGGGTGCAGCCGATTATAAGGGGTGTAGCTGTCTTTCTTTGCCATAAAGATCTGGGGCATGGCCAGACGAAAGCGGTAAATACTCTGCTTCACATCGCCTACCATGAACCGGTTGCCGCCGTTGGATAGAAAGGCAAAAAGCCGATCCTGCGCCTCGTTGGTGTCCTGATACTCGTCCACCAAAATTTCCGCATAGCGCCCTTGCAACTGGCGGCCCAGTGCCGTTGCCTGCACCGTACCGTCTGCGGCTTTTTCCATCAATAGATCAATCGCAAAATGCTCAATGTCTGAGAAAGCGTAACCACCCAACTCGTCCTTTTTCTCTCGCACCAGGCGCTCCACCGCCTGCACAACACGGAGCAGCGCCCGGTAGATTGGGTACAAATCGGCGGTATCCTGGGCGTAATCGGCACAGTCAGACACCAAAAAGGTCTTAATATCCTTGGTAATAATCGTTTTATAAATATCACGATTGGCAGCTAAAGCCGCCTTGACCTCCGGGTCGATATCCTTACGCACCCGTGGCATATTGGCGAACGCCACCGGGAAGCCCTGCTTCATAAAAGCGTCCCAGCCGCTGTGCAGCAGACTTTGCAAGTGAGCGATCAGTTGCCGATCATCGGCAAGCATCTCTGCATATTTATCGTAGGCCGGTTCAGGCGGCAGTTGCCCTGCCGACTGTTTCACAAGGGCAGCGGCAGTCTCCAGCATTTCCTCCACCTGGCGCTTTAGCACAGGATACCAAGGCGAATCCATCAGCGGCACTGCCGGATCGTAAGCGGCCACAGCTTGCTTCAACCAGTCAAAGGGAAAGGCTTGGGCATTCATAAACCGCATCAGTTCTTTAATCAGCCCAAACAGATCCCTGTCCTTGTCCGGAGTTGTGAACGCCTCTGTCAGATGCAGAAAGTCCGGATCGGCCTCTTCGTAGAATTCTGTTAGCACGGTATCAATGGCTTCTTCAAACAAACGGTCATTTTCATTCTCGTCCAGCAGGCGGAAGTCCGCCGCCAGATTCAGAGAAAAAAAGTTCTCACGCACCAGCTTTAGGCAAAATGCGTCTATGGTGCAAATATCCGCACCGCTGAGCAGGGACAGCTGGCGCTTAGCGTTGGCATTCCCGGGATCTGCCGCCAAAATTTGGCGCAGCCGCACGGAAAGGCGAGAACGCATTTCTGCCGCAGCCGCATTGGTAAAGGTAACGATCAGCAGCCGGTCAATGTCTACCGGGTGCCCCGGGTCGGTAATACACTTGCTGACCCGCTCAATCAGCACAGCCGTCTTGCCGCTGCCGGCAGCGGCGCTCACCAAGATATTGCCGCCCCGGGCGTCGATGGCATCCTGCTGGGCATCTGTCCACTTAGGCATGGCTCTCCCCCTCCTTTTCCAGTTCTGCCAGCACGGCGCTGTCTGTTTGGTCGTCATAAGTGCGTGGGGTTACGCTCTTTTTGAACGCGCAGACCGAGGCAAAATCGCAGTATTCGCAGGTTTTGTCATGGTCCTTAGCCTGTACCGGGTGCTGACCGATTTGACCGTTTTGCAGGGCGTTGCCCATATCCGCCACCAGCGCTTCGATCTTGCGCTGAAGCAGCCCCAGCTGTTCCAAGCTGGCAAGGGAGCCGCCCACGCCGCTTTTTTTCAGCCGTACAGGAATGTACTTGCCCGCCAGATCGTGCTCCATGGCCGCCGGAATGTCGCAATCCGGGTTGGTAATCACTATACCGTTCATACCGAACGCCTTGTCCTCCTGACCGGCAATATCCTTTTCCGCGCTGCGTTTCGTCTCCACTGTCATCACACTGCGGGCAGCGTGCATATACAGTACCCCGGCAGGCACACCCGCATAGGGATTGCTGCCGTCGGCGCATACATTAAACAAATATAAGAACATTTGCAGGTTCAGCCCGTTAACAATATCTGCCAGACGAAAGGCCTTGGCGCCGGACTTGTAGTCCACCACGCGGACGAACTGCTGACCGTCCTGCTCCAATACATCCACCCGATCCACAGATCCGCGAATGCGCAGGCTGCCGCCATCCTGGAGCGGGATCACCTTGGAATGCACCGCTCCGTCCACATCAATGGGCAGTTCAAAGGCCTTGGCCTCAAAATTGCTCTCGGCAAACTCCCCTGCCAAGCGGCACACCACATCCACCAGCATTTTGGACAGGCGGCGGAAGTTGTAGCGAAAGCGGGAGGGCATATCCGACGGATCGCCCATTTCCTCCTTAAAATACTGTTCAATATAGCCGTCCACCAGGGCTGTAATCTGCTTTCTGTCATAGTCGGGCAGTTGCTTGGTGCCCACCTCAGACAGCAGTTTTTCCAGCACATAGTGGATCAGCGTGCCCCGCTCCATAGGATTGATCTCCGCCTTTTGGCGAGGCTGTGCCCCCAGCCCGAATTTGCAGAAGTAGCGGTAGGGGCAGTTGTAATAATCCTCAATGCGAGAGGCAGACAGCACCATATCCTTGCCAAACAGTTTGCGTGCAGTGGCAGTATCTTTGATCATCGGTGTACGGTTCTCCGCCAGCGCCTGTACCGCCGCATACTGCGGCTCGTCGCTGAAATAAGAGCGCAGCGCCACGAAGAACGGATCCGTGCTGTCATAAAGGCCGGACATCAGTTCAAAGGCGTTTTGCGGTGTATCGACCAGATCCAGGCCGTTTGCCGGGTTCCATTTTTCTACGGTCAGATTCGGGAACAGCGCCTGTATGCCGGTGACAATGGCCGACGGTGCGTCTGCCCGCCCGGTAGCGGTATAGGTAACAAACAGCCGCTCACGAGGGGCGCTCACCGCCTTATAGGCAAAATACCTCTCCTGTAAATTCAAGATTTCGCCAAAGGAATACAGCTTAAAATCATGCGCTGCCAATTGCTTGCGCTCATTGTCGCTGAGCAGGCCGCCACTGGTGACCGTTTGGGGAAATTCCCCTTCGTTGGCGCCCAGAATAAACAGCGCCCGCGGATTATTGAACCGCATACGATCCGCCTGACCCACCTGCACATTGTCAAGCCCCATTGGGATCTCGCCCAGGTCCTCCGTATGGGTCACCAGCGCATAGAGGGCACAATAATCCTTCAACGCCATGGGCTTCTCCGGCAGCACCGTTGCCAGCTGGTCCAAAATGCGCATCAGCACATCCCAAGTGCGCCCCTGCTCCTCTGCCAGCGCAGACGCGCCGTCCTGCGCAAGTCCTGCCGCCAGCTGTTGCAAATGCTTATCCGCATGGTAGGCTTTTATGGCCTCAAACAAAGCGGTGCTGATCTGCCGCGGTGTGGCGCCGTGCACTTTCTTTTGGAACGCCAAGAGCGGCTCCATCAAGCTTTGCCGCAGGGCGTTGATCCGTTCCAACTGCACCCGGTCGCTGTCACTAAGCGCACCGGCAAAGCCCTTGGGCGACTTGTCAAACGGTCGCTTCCAGGCAGCACCATTGATGCCCCAGGTATACACGTAATTTTCTGTACGGTGCAGATCCGGGCTGTCGGACACATCGGTCAGGCCGGTTTTGATCAGACTGAACAGATCGTCGCTACGCCAGCCGTAGATCACAGATCGCATCAGATACATAGGAAAGACCAAGATCGGCTGGGCGGTCACCGGCTGCCGCTGGTCTGCATAATACGGCACGCCGTATTTTTCAAAAGCTGACGCCAGCACCGGTGCATATTTTTCCCGGTCACGCATGGTTACAGCAATTTCCCCGGCACGGTAGCCGCAGCGCAGCAAACCCTTTATCTGTAAGGCCAAATCATTACAGGCATCCGTCACGGTAGAAGCTGCATACAGGCGAATGTGCTCCGCTGAAATCTCCGTCTCCGGCGCTTGGTCGGCAAAAATATACTGCTCTACCCGGCGCAGATCCGCATAATCCGTGCGGCAGTTTTCGCTGAGCTGCAACGCGGTGGTAGGCACGCCCGCTTTATCGGCAATGCGCTGCAAAATGCCTGCCGTCTCATTCACATAGGCAAACAGGTCGTAGCCGTCACCGGTACCAAAGGAGTCGCTGTCCAGTGCAATATAAACCGCCTTAGCCTCAGCAATAATCCGCTCCAAAATCTTATATTCCTGGGCTACAAAGCCGTTAAATCCGTCTAAAAACACGGTTTGACCGGCAAAGTAGTTTTGATCCTTGATTTGGTCATACAAGCGAGTCAGTCGGTTCGCCGGATCCGCAAAACGGTCTCCAAGCAACGCCTCATACGCGGTCATAATACGCGAAAAGTCCCGCATTTTGCACCGCAGAATATCCGTATCCAGATCGTCCGCCGCCGCATATACCGCCGCACCGGACAGATTGCAGGACTTCATCTCGTCATAAATGCCGGTCATGGACTGCACAAAGGCCGCAGAACCGCCTTTCTTCTCAAACAACTCCAGATCTGGGCGCACTTGGTCAATGGCCGTTTTCATCAAAATGGCCTTGCCGCCCTTGGTCAGCGGTTTTCTGCCGTCGGCGCCGTACAAACGGTCGCATTCATCACAAAGGCGCGAAAAGGAGAGACATCGAACAGCGTGCGCTCGTGCCTCCCCCAGTTGCTCCAGCAGACTGTACTCGCTGATAAATGAGTACTGCTCCGGTGTGATGAGAAGCACCTGTGTTTCTCCCCGGTCAATCTTTTCTGCAATGCGATTTCTTATATATTCGGTTTTGCCATACCCGGATCTGCCAAAAACAAGTTGCAGCATACAGGTCTCCTTTTATTTTTTGAAGCCGGAAAGATCCAGCTTATCAAAGCGGGTCAGGAATTGCGCAATCTCATCGGCAACCTTTGCGGCAGTACCCGCCACATCGTTCTCAATGTTCAAGGGCAAGATCGGATCGTGCACAGACAGGCGCAGCAAAAACCAGCCGCCGGGTATGTTGATGCGCACACCCTCATAATTCTCCGGCTCCACGCTCCAATTCTCATGGCCGGCAGCGAATGCAGCCAGTTGCGCCATCACATCTTCCCCATAGTCGTGAAAGTCCTCTAAGAGAATGGGCACACGGATCTCCACACTCTCTGCCGGGCGGTGCAGATCGGCCGTCAGATCCTCAATAGTCTTACCCTCTCGGCGCAGTTTGGCTGCCTTAATGACAATCTTCGTTGCCAAATAGGCGCCATCGTCCAGGAAATAATTATCCTTTAGTGCTGCATGACCACTGGTCTCAATCGCAAGGGCAGAGTCTACGCCGCTTTTGTTCAGTTCAATACTCTTGTCGATTACATTCTTATAGCCGCGACGATAGCGCAGCTGCTTGCCCCCCAGGTCCTGCTCAATAAAGGTACGCAGACCGTCGGAGGTCAGGCTGTCTGTCACCACTGTGGTGCCCGGGTGATCCTCCAGCACAATGGCCGCCGCCAAGGCAACCAGCGTGTTACGGTTGATCTCCTGCCCGGTGGCGCCAATGCAGCCCATACGGTCCACATCCGTATCAAATATCAGACCCAGGTCGGCGCTGCTGTCCAGCACCATTTTAGAGGCGGCATCAATAGCGCCTTTATTCTCCGGGTTTGGAATATGATTGGGAAACATGCCGTCCGGCTCCAGAAATTGACTGCCGCTTACATCGGCACCTAACGGCGCCAGCACCTGATCGGCGTAAAATCCGCCTACACCGTTACCGGCGTCCACCACAATGTGCAGACCCTCCAGCGGGCGGTCACCATTTTGCACGCCGTCCACGATCTGCTGGCGCAAAAGGGCGGCATAATCGTTCATAAAGGGCAGCACCACAGGTGCATTGTCGGTACCTGCCGGCACTTCCGCGTCATAAGCCAGCTCCAAAATGGCGCTTACATCCTCCCCTTCCAGACCGCCGCCGGAAGTAAAGAACTTTAGCCCGTTTCGGTCAAAGGGGTGATGGGACGCGGTGATCTCCAGCGCCGTTTGCACCGGCTCATTTTCTACAATACTCATAAACATAGAGGGGGTCGTTGCCAGCCCGCAATCAAACACCCTGCACCCGCAGGCACAAAAAGCCGCCATAGCCGCCGCTGCAATGCGGGGGGAAGAAATGCGACAGTCCTGCCCTACGGCAATGCCAAAGGTATCTACCTGCTCCTTACGGCAGTACCACTTATAGAAACCAACGCAGATCTTCTGCACCGTCTCGTCTGTCAGCTGCACACCGTGCTCCGCCGTTTCTACCGCCGTACCGCGCACATCTGTGCCGCTTTTCAGATGCAAGAATTCTTTTTTATTCATCATCAATCAATCCCTCCGACAGCATATTTTCGTATGCTTCTATAAAGATTTTATATAACGGAAATGCCGCGGCAAATCCGGCTTTTAACTCGTCGATCAGCGCAGTAGAGCCAATGTGCTCCAAGTTCCACCCGGTATAAGAGAACGACATGTCCTTTGCGTTCAAATAGGGCTGCAGCGCCTTGGGTGCATCCGGCACCCGGTCTTTTTTGTAGCTGTTATAGCAGGCGAAGTGCATACCTGCGTCTTCTGCTTGTTTGACTGCACGCGTCCACTTGCGCGGGTGGGCCAAAATCACCTTGCGCAATTCGTCAAACTGGGCGGGCTTTTGCACAAAGAAACCCAGACCCATGGTGTAGCACACCGGCGAAAACTCAAACCAAAAGAACGGTGCGCAGGGGTACTGTTTCTTGTGTCGCCGGAGCATCAGCCACAGGTTCTCCCGATACATCATCTTGCTTTTGGAGCGACGGGTGTCTCTGCGAATGCGAGAAACAGTGTACACCGGGTCCGTGTACATTTTATCGTCCAGCTCCGTCATCATCTCCGCCAGATCCAGCACAATTTGCCGCATGGGGATCGTGGCCAGCTGTTTTAATTCTTCCTTATGTTCTTCATAAAATGCCTTAGAATCGTTAAAGCGGTTCTCGCTGAGCAGCTCAATGGCTTTTGGGGTAATTCCGTTAAAATTTGTCATGCTTTAAGAGTCCTTTGCTTTGCATTTGCTGGGCTGCCAGTTCCGCACAGATCTTGGCGGAATGGAATTGCAGACCGCCTTGGATCCAAGCGTAATACGGCGGTCGAATTGGGGCGTCTGCCGACAGTTCGATAGACGAACCCAGCGTAAACGCACCGGCGGCCATCACCACCTGGCTATCATAGCCGGGCATATCCCACGGCTCCGGCAGCACAAAGCTGTCAATTGGACTACCGCTTTGCACCCCCTGGCAAAATGCAACCAGACTGTCCGGGTTTTCAAGTCCCAGACACTGCACAATGTCCTGCCGGGGTTCATCCCACTTGGGGGTCACATCGTAGCCAAAGGACTGGTACAGTGCTGCAATATACACAGCGGATTTCAGCGCCTCGCCTACGGTATGGGGCGCATAGAACAGGCCCATATACAGCTCCCGATTCATTCCCAGTGTGGCGCCCACTTCCCGCCCCAGTCCGGGGGTGGTCAGTCGAAAGGCGCACTTTTCTACCAAATCGTGGCGCCCGGCTATGTAACCGCCGGTGCGGGCCATACCGCCGCCGGCGTTTTTGATCAGCGACCCGGCGATCAGATCTGCCCCCACCTGGGTGGGCTCCTGCTTATTGACAAATTCACAGTAACAGTTGTCTACCATCACAATGCAGTTGGGATTCTTCTCTTTGGCAATCTCTGCCACCTTTTGCGTCTCTTCTAAAGAGAGACTGGCGCGCAACTCATACCCGCGGCTGCGCTGGATATACACCATGGTCACCGTATCGTCCACCGCTTTGGCAATGGCTTCATAGTCTAAATGTTCCTCTTTCAGCGGCACGCAGTCAAAAGCAATGCCATAGTCCTTCAGCGACCCCATATTCTCGCCGGTAAGCCCGATCACGCTGTGCAGGGTGTCATAGGGCATACCGCTGACGCACAGCATTTTGTCCCCCGGGCGCAGCACACCAAACAGCGCCACCGCCAGGGTGTGGGTGCCGCAGGTAAAATTGTGGCGCACCAGCGCGTCCTCCGCGCCGAACACCTGCGCCCATACTTTGTCCAGGGTCTCCCGACCCTCGTCGCCATAACCGTAGCCGGTGCTGCTGCCAAAGTGCCGTTCGCTGATGCCGTTGTCCATAAAGGCCCGCAGCACCTTCAGCTGATTGTATTCCGTTACCTCGTCAATCTCTGTAAATCGTGGCGCCACCTGCTGCAACGCAGCGGCAGACGCGGACTCGATTCTCGGGTCCAGTTGAAAAAAAGGGGTCATTAATATTGTCTCCATAATCCTTGATTGATAAATCCGTTTTGCAGGTAAAACTGTTCATTGCGCCCTTGCTCACGCATTAAGTATACAGTGCCTTTGCAGTCTGCCACCAGCCGCCGCACCAGCATAGAGCCGTAGCCCATGCGGCGGAATTCCGGCTGGGTTCGCACGGCGGTGAGCACTGCGCCCTTATCCGTAACGGATGATAATATGCCGCTGGCCAGGATCATGCCGTCCATACGCAAGGTCAGCGCCTTGGCGCCGCCGTGGCGAATACGATGGCTCAGATCCACATACCAGCTTTCAAAATCCTGGCTGTCGTAGTCAATAAAATTATATAGATCCATGAGTTTTGGATAGCTGTCAAACACAGCCATACCGCTTTGCACATCGTAGCGCCGCACAGACTGCATCATCGGCCCCTCTTTGTAAGGCCGATCCATGCAAAAATCCGCCGTACAAAGCAGCGTACCATATCCCATGGCCGCAAAAAAGGCCGTCAATTCTTCCCGGTCCGCATTTTCCGTTAAGGACAAAGTGCAGTCCCGATCCAAATACGATAAAACCGCAGTAATATGCCCGCTCTCCGTTCTTTGCACATAAAAGCGAGCGAAGTTGTAATCACAGCCGTAGCTTTCTGCCAGCGCCAGCACCCGTACGGAAAACAAATCCGTTTGTTCATACTGCCGCAGCAGATCTAAATTCTGTTGATACTCAATCATATAATTTGGGCAAAAGGGCGGCCAATAGTGCACGGGTAGCGTCTATATCCGACTGCTGCACCACAGAGGCGCCGGAGTGGATATAGCGGCAGGGCAGGCTCACAGCCAGCGCTGCGCTTCCCTGTCCGGCTCGTTGCAGCGCGCCGGCATCGTTGCCGCCGGCAATGGCGGTTTTGGTCTGGCTGGGAATACCGTTCTCTTCGGCTGTTTCTCTGGCCATACGATATAGCGCCCGGTCATAAATGGTGGCGCCGTCCATAAAGCTGACCACCGGGCCATCACCAAGCACGCACACCCGCTTATCGCCGGTCACGCCGTCCAAGTCCGCTGCGGTGGTGGCTTCCAGCACCAAAACACGATCCGGCTGGACCCGACTGCCGGTACAGGCAGCGCCCCGCAGGCCCACTTCTTCCTGCACCTGGAAGCAGAACCAGGTGTCTGCCTCCAGCTCCGATTGTAAAAGCTCGATCATCAGCATGCAGCCGATTCGGTCGTCCAAAGCTTTGGCACAAATTTTGCCGTCGCCAAAGGCGATATATGACTCGCTGAAATAGGCAAAGCTGCCAACCGGTGCCAGCGCTTCCGCTGTTTGCTTATCAGCAGCGCCCACATCTATCAATAATTCGTCAAAGGAAGGCACTTTCTCCCCTGCATCCTCACGGAGCAGGTGAATGGGCACCGTGCCGACCATACCGAAGCCGCCGTTTTCCAGCGCCAAGCGGCGCCCCAGCACCACGGTGGGGTTAATCCCGCCTACCGGTGCAAATTGCAGGTAGCCCTCCTCGGTGGCGCCGGTGATGATAAAGCCCACCTCGTCCATGTGGGCAGAGAGCATGACCCGCTTTTCCGGGGTGCGCTTGCCTTTCTTAAAGGCGATAACAGAGCCCATCGCATCCACGGTGCAGGTGGTGCAATAGGGCTGGATCTGTTCTAAAATGTAGTCACGCACCGCCGCTTCATTGCCGCTGGTGCCGTTCAAATCGCATAAGGTTTTAAGCACGGTGCTCACCTGCTTTCATTCGCACAAAGGCAGCCAGCAGCGCCGCCGTCTGCTCCACATCGGCGGTATCTACAACCTCTGCAGGGGTGTGCATATATTTTTCCGGGATAGACACCAGCGCGCAGCGTACACCGCTGCCGCAAATGCTAATGGCATCTGCATTGGTGCCGGTGCGCCCGGCCATCACTTCCGTTTGATAGGGTATCTGATTTTCCTTAGCAAGGTCCAGCAGCTCCTTGCTGAACTGCCGATCCAAAATCGGAGAAATACCGATCATCGGCCCCTTGCCCATCACGCCGCAGTCCCGCGCCTTGCAGCCGGGTGTGTAAGCAAAAGACACATCTACGCTAACGCTGGCATCTACGCCACGGTCAAACAGCGCCGTCTTGGCACCGCGGGTGCCCACTTCCTCCTGAGCGGTGAATAACAAGGTTACCCGGCATGGCGCATCTTTCAGCTGCTCTGCCGCCAGCAGAACCGCCGCCACGCCGCTACGGTCGTCCAGACAGTTTGCGCTAACCCGAGTGCCATCCAGCGGGGTAAAATGCTTCGCAAAGGTTACGCAGTCCCCTGCCGCTACCAAATCCTTGGCAGCCTTTGCGGTCAGCCCAAGATCAATGGAAAGCTCGTCAATGGGTGCCACTTTCTTGCCGTCCTCCCCTTTTTGCAAATGGGGTGGCAAGGTGGAGATGACCCCGGGCAGGTCCCGCTTGCCATGAACCACCACTCGTGCGCCGGGCAAAATCCGGGGGTCGATCCCACCGCACTTGGCAAAGTGCACATAGCCGTCGTCGCTAATACCTGTAACTACAAAGCAAATTTCGTCCCAGTGGGCCTCCAGCACCACATGGTAACCGCTGCCAAAGGTGCAGCTGATATTGTGCATGGCATCCACCTGCACATCGCCAAAGGACGCCAACTTGGCAGTCAGCAGGTTCAGCACTTTCTCATCAGAAAAGGGCGTGCCGGTAACTGCCGTCAATTCCTGCAACAGCGCCGCTGTGTTTGTACTCAAAATGCGTTCACCAACCTTTTGAATTCCCGTCCGCGGTACTCAAATGTCTTAAACTGGTCAAAGGCGGGGCAAGCCGGGCAAAGAGACACAATATCTCCGGGCTGCGATGCCTTGCGTGCCGCTTCTACCGCCTGTGCCAAATCTTTCACTTTTATAATTTGCAGCTGATCCGGATCATAATCCGGCGCAGCTAAAACGGCCTGTTCAATCTTATCTGCCGTTGCACCGTTCAAAATCAAAATTTTTACATGGGTCAACAGGTCAGGCACCATCACGGACAGATCGTTGCCCTTATCCGAGCCGCCTTGAATAGCAATGATTTTTTGATTAAAGGCACGCACGCCGCTGATCACTCGACTGGGAGAAGTGGCGATGGAATCGTTATAATACTTTACCCCGTCCGCCTCACGGACAAACTCAATGCGGTGCTCCACGCCGCCAAAGGTGCGGGCCACCTCTCGGATCTGCTCCGGCTGCACCAGTCCCCACACCGCCGCGATGGCCGTGCAATAATTGGCAATATTGTGCCGCCCGGGCAGACGAATATCGGAAGCGGGCATAATCTGCGTCACCTTACCGTCCTCTGCATAGACGATATTGTCGTTATCATCTAAGTATGCACCGGTATTGACCGGTTTTTCTAAAGAAAATTCCGCCAACTTGCCCCGCACATCGTAGCGCATATCGTGGTACACCCGATGACCGATGGAATAATCACAGTCCGCGTTCAGCACCGTGCGCTGGGAGGGACTTTGATAAATCAAAACATTTCGCTTGGCGTCCACATATTCGTCCAGAGAGGTATGGTGGTCCAAATGGGTAGATTCGATATTCGTCACCACCGCAATATCCGGCTGATGCACCAGATTGCCCATGGTCAGCAGCTGAAAGGAGGAAAGCTCACACACCGCATAATCAGAGGGGGTCAGATCCTCCAAATACGGCAGCATGGCCTTGCCGATATTACCGCCGATCACTGCGGAGTGGCCGGCCTTTTTCAGCATTTCGTAAATCAAGGTGGTCGTTGTGGTCTTGCCGTTGGAGCCGGTAATGCCAATGATCTTGGCCGGACAGTAACGGAAAAATTCTTCCATCTCGCTGGTCACCGTTTGGCCCCGCTCAATACATTCACCGATCCAAGGATTTTGGAACGGCAAAATGCCGTTGCTGCGGAAAACGATGTCCATCTCCGGCAAAATGCGCAAATAATCCTTGCCTAAGGAGAACTGCACACCGCAGGCGCGCAGCTCCTCACAAGTCTTTTTTCCAATATAGCTCTCGTCCCTACTGTCGCAGGCATACACTTGCAAGCCATGGCGAGCCAAAAACAGCGCAGACGGCGCATTGGCTACCCCCATACCCACAAAAGCAATCTTCTTGCCCCGCAGGGACGCAATATATTCTTTTACCTTTTCTGTCATAGCTGTCTCCTTAATCGTGTGCGAAGAATGTACCGTTTTTAAATTCTGCCAGAGTAAAGGTTTTCATCTTTTCCTCCAGCTTATCCTGAAACGGCAGGCGCTCGCCCTTATTTGCATCGGCAATGGGCAATTCGCAGCCCATTACATAATTTGCGATCATCTGCTGGCATTTGCTCACCCTGTTGCCTAAGAAGTACACCCGTCCGGTGTCCGCCTCTGCAATGGCATAGGCGATCTGCAACTGATCCCGCTTGCCATAGCAGGTAATGGATTTGCTCAGGTCAATGGCGTCTTCCCCGGCCGTGTCCGTTACAAACAAGATCACGCCGCTGCCGCTGCGCTTCATCTTCTGTACCGTCAGATCGGTAAATGCCGCATCGGAATAAGCCAAAATATCGCCCCGGGTCAGCGCTTCCGTCTCCACCACATAAAAGAATTCTTTTTTCTTCATGGCTCGAGCATCAAAGGGCATCTCGCTGAGTTCCAAATCTCGCTCAATGGTGTAGCCGTACCGATCCAGGTCTGCCAGCACCGCTGCGGTCAGTGGCTGGATCTCCCGCTCCGGTCGATCGGACAAATAATACCCGGCATCTGCCAGTTCGTCCTCAATGCGGCTGAGATACCCGTCCACTTTACCGTACTTGGAGTAGTACATCAAAAGCATGAACATAGAGGCAATCACCAGCGCGTCACACACATAATTCATCACCAGTGCAGCCACGTGACTGGCCTTTGCTACCAACGGCTCCGCACCGATATACACCACCAGCACTGCAATAGCTGCGTACAGCAAAATGCGCATGGCTTTATATAACTTTTTCTGCTTTTTTCGAATTTCTCTCATTTCACCATTTCCATAAACTGCGCTTCGTCGATTACCGGTATTCCCAAAGCGTTTGCCTTATCCAGTTTGCTGCCTGCAGCCTCGCCTGCCAGCACATAAGAAGTCTTTTTAGAAACAGAGCCGCTGGCCTTGCCCCCAAAGGACTCGATCATGGCCGCCGCTTCGCTGCGCTTTAAGGTGGGCAGCGTACCGGTAAGCACAAAGGTCATACCTGCAAAGCGGTGATCCTCCACCTTCGTCTTGCTAACCATCTGCACGCCGGCGGCTTTCAGCTCCCCGATCAGTGCCTTGGCGCCGTCGGTAGCAAAGAAGTCAGCCACACTCTCCGCCATAATTTGACCAAAACCGTCAATAGCAGCGATCTCCTCCACGGTAGCCGTCATAATATTGTCCATTTCTCCAAAGTGGGTCGCCAGCAGCTTGCCCGCCTTGGCGCCGATGTGGCGAATGCCCAGGGCAAACAGCAACCGGGAAAGGTCGTTTTCTTTGGACTTCTCCACAGAGGCCAAAATATTCCCGGCGCTGGTCTCCTGGAACCCGTCCAGGGCGGCGATCTTCTCTTTCTCCAGCCGATAAATATCACCGGCAGAGCGGAGCATACCCGCCTGCACAAAGGTCTCTATGATTGCAGGACCAAGCCCCTCAATGTCCATAGCGTCCCGGGAGCAGAAGTGGATCAGATTGCGCAGCAGCTGTGCCGGGCACTCCGGGTTCACACAGCGAATCGCCGCCTCATCCTCCTCCCGGATCACCGCCGCGCCGCAAGAGGGACACACGGCTGGGAACGTATAGCAAGGATTACCGCCGTGTTTGGTCACGCACAACACCTCCGGGATAATATCTCCGGCTTTTCGCACAGTAACCGTATCACCGATGGCAATGCCTTTTTCCGTAATAAAATCCTGATTATGCAGCGTTGCACGACTGACGGTGGTGCCCGCCAGATGAACGCTTTCCAGCACAGCGGTAGGGGTCAGCACCCCGGTACGACCTACGGCGATCTCAATATCCAGCAGCTTTGTTTCTTTCTCCTCCGGCGGGTACTTGAAAGCAATGGCCCACTTGGGGAATTTGGCAGTAGAGCCAAGAACTTGCCGCTGGTCAAAATCATCAACTTTAATGACAGCTCCGTCAATATCGTATTCCAAATCTCCACGGCGTTCACCGATGGCGTGGATCTCATCCAGCACCTTGTCAAAATCCGCATAGCACGGGAAATCATCTACCGTGTGGAAGCCCAAATACTTGAGATAATCCAAGGACTCCTTGTGAGAATGCAGGGTCTTGCCCTGGATCTGCTGAATGTTGAATACAAAAATATCCAGTCCACGAGTAGCAGTCACGCTACTATCTTTTTGGCGCAGAGAACCGGCTGCCGCATTTCGTGGGTTCTTAAAGGGCTTTTCTCCGGCAATCTGCTGTCGATCCACCACCTGTTCAAAGCTGCGGTGCGGCATATACACCTCGCCCCGCACCTCCAGGTACGGCAGCGGATCCTTGATTTTCAGCGGAATACTGCGGATCACCCGCAAATTGCCGCTCACATCTTCGCCCACATCGCCGTCGCCACGGGTAGAACCACGCACAAACACGCCGTCCCGGTATTCCAGACTTACGGACAGACCGTCGATCTTCGGCTCCACCACATAGCGCGGGTGGTCCACACTTCCCTGCACCCGACGGTCAAAGTCTCGCAGCTCTGCGGTACTAAACGCATCCTGCAAGCTCTCCATACGCACAGTATGGGCCACCGGAGCAAAGGAATTATCCGCCTTGCCGCCCACTTTTTGGGTGGGACTATCCGGGGAAACGTAGCGTGGATTGGCCTGCTCCAGCGACTCCAGCCGGCGCATCATCATATCGTACTGATAGTCCTCAATCTCCGGCGCGTCGTCGTTATAATACTTATCCGAGTAGTAGCGCAGCTTTTGGCGCAAGTCCTCGATCTCCTGTAAAACAGTCACTGCAATTTCACCTGCTTATTATCTGTTTATAATCTTATTTATTATAGCAATTTTTGTCCGGGTATTCAACAATTATACGCCATTTTTTACCCGGAGTACAAAAAATAGGCACCTGCGCCGCCGATCCGGGGGCCACAGGTGCCAAAATGTGATTTTGTTCGGTTACAGGGTAAATTTGCGGAATACTTTCTTGCCCTTACGCACCACAGCGCCGGCTTCTAAATCCGCCTTGCTGACGGTGGCATACACATCACCCACTTTTTCGTCATTCAGGCTCACGCCGCCCTGGGTGATCAGGCGTCTGGCCTCACCCTTTGACTTAACCATACCGCCCAGCACCATCAGATCCATCAGGCCGATGCTGTCGTCAGTCAGGCTGTTTGCCTCCACCTGGGTGGTGGGCATATTTGCGCTGTTTGCGCCGCCGCTGAAAATGGCGCGAGCTGCTTCCTGGGCCTTCTTGGCTTCTTCCTCGCCGTGCACCAGGTTGGTCAGCTCATAAGCCAGCACTTCCTTGGCGGAGTTCAGCTGCTGGCCTTCCAATTTGGCATACTCGTTGATCTGCTCCATAGGCAGGAAGGTGAGCAGCTTCATGCACTTGATCACATCTGCGTCGTCCACATTGCGCCAGTACTGGTAAAACTCATAAGGAGAGGTCTTTTCCGGATCCAGCCAAACGGCGCCCTTTTGCGTCTTGCCCATCTTCTTGCCCTCGGAATTCAGCAGCAAGGTAATGGTCATAGCAGAGGCGTCCTCCCCCAGCTTGCGGCGGATTAGTTCCGTACCGCCCAACATATTCGACCATTGATCGTCGCCGCCAAACTGCAAGTTGCAACCATATTTCTGGAACAGAGTGTAGAAGTCATAACTCTGCATGATCATGTAGTTGAACTCCAGGAACGACAGACCCTTTTCCATACGCTGCTTATAGCACTCGGCAGTGAGCATACGGTTCACGGAAAAGCAGGCACCCACTTCCCGCAGCACTTGCAGGTAGTTCAAATCCAGCAGCCAGTCGGCGTTGTTCACCATCAGGGCCTTGCCCTCGCTAAAGTCGATAAAGCGGCTCATCTGCTTTTTGAAGCAGGCGCAGTTGTGGTCAATGGTCTCCTTGGTCATCATCTGGCGCATATCGCTGCGGCCGCTGGGGTCGCCGATCATGGCGGTGCCGCCGCCGATCAAAGCGATGGGCTTGTTGCCGGCCATTTGCAGCCGCTTCATCAGGCACAGCGCCATAAAGTGACCCACATGCAGACTGTCTGCGGTAGGGTCAAAGCCAATATAAAACACGGCTTTACCGGTATTGACCAGGTCGCGTACCCGCGCCTCGTCCGTTACCTGGGCAATCAGCCCCCGTGCTTGCAAATCTTCATAAACTCCCATTTGTTTGTCCTCCAATATTCAGTCTATCTATTCGGTCACAGGCGAAAGGCGCATGTGCCGTTTTTTACTTTTTGTTCCATATTCACACCCATTGTGATTATCCCTCCCGGGCAGTGCGCAGCATTTCCTCTGCCGTAGACAGAAGTGCCGGTGTAATTTCCAGTCCGCCCATAATGCGCGCCAGTTCTCTTGCTCGACCGTCAAAGTCCAGGCGCTGCACCTGCGTATACGTGCGCTCCCCTTTCACCTGCTTTTGGATCAGGAAGTGCGCCCCGGCCAAAGATGCAATCTGTGCCGAGTGCGTCACACAAATCACCTGGGTGTCCTCAGCCACCGCTCGCAGCTTTAAGCCGATCTTTTGGCTGGCACGGCCGCTGACCCCGGTGTCAATCTCGTCAAAAATCAGGGTGCCCACCGTATCTTTGTGGGCCAAAATGGTCTTGATGGCAAGCATTATGCGAGACAGTTCACCGCCGCTGGCGATTTTAGCCAGGGGCTTGGGCGGCTCGCCCGGGTTGGTGGAAATCAAAAACTGCACCGTATCCTGCCCGATAGAGGACAGCTTACCTTTGCCAAAGTCCACCACAAAGCGAATACCCGGCATATCCAAATATGCCAGTTCTCTGCAAACTTCCTTTTCCAGCTTGGCAGCCACCTGCTTGCGTTCCCCGGTCAAATTCTCTGCCGCCGCTTGCACTTGCAAAAGCAGCTCGTCATAGGACTTGCTGAGGGTCTCCAACTCCCGGTCGGCAAAGAGGATTTCCTCCCGCTGGGCGCGCATTTCATCCAGCTTGCCCAGCATTTCCTGCTCCGTAGCGCCGTATTTTAACGACAGGCGGTACAGCTGATCCAGCCGCTCCTCAATTTGGGCTTGCTCCTCCGGATCGCCATCCAAGGCGTCCAGCTTCTGTTCCGCGTCATCTTTGCAGGTCTCGGCGCTGTCACACAGGGCATACAGTTGCTCGCTGATGCTTTGCAAGGAGGAATAGGGTGCCGTTTTGGCTGCCAACGCCCGCAAATAGCCGCACACCCCGGAGAACTCCTCGTCTCCACCCATGGTATAAGCCACATCTTGCAGGGCGACGCGCACCGCCTCCGCCTCACTCAGCTCCGTGCGCCGGGCGTTCAGCCGCTCGGTCTCGCCAATCTGTGTATCCGCATCCTCCAGCTCTTTGATCTGGTAGTTCAGCAGATCCAGCTTATTTTCTTTGTCTTCCTCGTCCGCCGTCAGCGCCTTGAGCCGCCGCCGCACAGATAAAAATTGGTGAAACACCGATTGATACGCCGTCAAGGTACGGTCACTCTCTGCCAGCATATCCACAAAGTGCACATGTGCCTCCGGGTCCAGCAGCGTTTGGGAGTCGTGCTGACCGTGGATATTCACCAGTGCATTACCCACCGCGCGCAGCATGGTCACCGTACAGGGCGCACCGTTGATCTTGCAGCTGCTTTTGCCCTCGGCAGAAATTCGTCGGTAAAGCACCAGTGAACCGTCCGCCTCCGGCTCCAGACCCAAATTGCCGATCACAGCCTGCACGGCCGGGTCCACCCCCTCAAAGAAGGCGCGTACCACTGCCTGGGGCGCACCGTGGCGCACCAGCTCCCGGGATGTGCGCTCGCCAAGAATGGCGTTGATGGCGTCCACCACAATGGACTTACCGGCGCCGGTCTCACCTGTGAGCACATTCAGCCCGGTGTCAAACTGCACCGCTGCTTTTTCAATCACGGCAATATTCTCAATTTCCAGCACTTTAAGCATGGAGCATCTTCTCCAAATTTACGGTAAAGATCTGGGCTTCCCGCTCACTGCGGCAAAGCACAAAGATGGTATCGTCCCCGGCGATGGTACCCACTACGCCGTCCCAGTCCATAGAGTCAATGGCGGCACAGGCAGCGTTTGCCATACCGGAAAAGCACTTGATACACACGGTGTTCATGGCGTACTGCACCTTTAAGATGGCCTCGTTGAAGATACCTGCCGTGCGGCCAAAATTTTCCTCCTTGGGGTGCTTGCCGGTGGAGTACACATACTTGCCGTCTGCACTGTGTGCCTTCACCAGCCGCAGCTCTTTAATATCCCTGGAAATGGTGGCCTGGGTGACTTCAAAGCCGGCCTCATGCAAATATTTTTGCAAATCCTCCTGGGTTTCCGTCTCATATTTGGAGATGATCTCCAGGATCTTTGCCTGTCGTCTTTTCTTCATCCCAATCACCTTTCAATGATCTTTTTTCGCAAAATTTCGTAAAAATTGTCCGGCTTTACTTTAATAAGCCGCGCCACATAGGGAGATTTGGAAATGCGCACTACCGTGCGACCGTCAATCTGTACCGGGCGCTTGCCGTCCGCTGTAAAAATCGAGTTATTGTCCACATCATTCTGCACCTTTACATACAGCGCCTTGCTGCTGGGGAACACAATGCTGCGGTCAATCAGCGAATGCGGGCAAATGGAGGTGACCACAAAGCAATCCGTCTCCGGGCTGACCACCGGTCCGCCTGCCGCCATTGAGTACGCCGTGGAGCCGGTTGGGGTAGACACGATCACACCGTCCGCCCGCACATCCCACACCGGGCGCTCCTCACAGTGGATATTTACATCGATCAGCCGAGCGTAATCACCGCGAGTGACCACCGCGTCATTCAGACAGTGAAAAGTCTCTGTCGCCTGATTTTCACGGATAATATCCGCCTGGAGCATCATCCGTTTGTCTACCTTATATTTGCCGGTAACCACATTGCCCAGCAAGGACAGTTCGTTGGCCTCCAAGCCGCTCATAAAGCCCAGTCGTCCGCCGTTAATGCCAAGCACGCACTTGTCATAAAAAGCCGCTTTCTTGGCAATCCGCAGGGTGGTACCGTCGCCGCCGATGGCGATAGCAAGATCGCAATCCTCCATCATCTTGTCCGGCTTACTGTACACCACATGGTGCCCGGGCAGCTGACCGGCGCACTCCTTGGTTACATATACATGACATTTCAGCCGATCCAACTCGCTGAGCACATCACCGGTCAGACGGCGTACCGACTCATTTTCAATATAAGGAAAAACAGAAATAATCATACCAATGCCTCATGGGAGCGACCCACCAGTGCGGCCGGGTCTACCTCCGGCGCAACCGCAGGCGCCTCAGACTTTTCCACATACAACAGGTATTCAATATTCCCCTCCGGCCCTTTTACCGGGGAAAATTCCAGACCGAGAACAGAAAAACCGTTCTCGATAGCCATACCGATTACCCGTTCGACCACTTCCAGGTGGGTGGCGGCTTCCCGCACCACACCTTTTTTGCCCACTTTATCCCGACCGGCCTCAAACTGAGGCTTGATCAGACAAACCGCCTGCCCACAGGGGCGCAGCAGTAAATGCAAATTTTGAAAAATATGCTTTAAGGAAATGAAGGATACATCCACAGACGCAAAATCAATGGCTTCCGGCACCTGTTCCTCTGTAATATGGCGGAAGTTGGTGCGCTCCAGGTTCACCACCCGATCGTCCGTGCGCAGGCTCCAGGCCAGCTGGCCATAGCCTACATCAACGGAATACACCCGCTTTGCGCCGTTTTGCAGCATACAATCCGTAAAACCACCGGTGGACGCTCCCACATCCATACAGGTTTTGTCTGCTAAAGTGATGGGAAAGACCTGCATGGCCTTTTCCAGCTTCAAGCCGCCGCGGCTCACATATTTCAGCGTTTTGCCCCGCACTTCCAGCTTGTCGCCTTCTTTTAATTCAAAACCGGCCTTGTCCACTTTTTGGTTGTTTACATAGACCTGACCGGCCATAATAATGGCCTTCGCCTTTTCTCTGCTGGGGGCGTAACCGCCCTCAAACACAGCCACATCAAGCCGGGTTTTCTTCTGCATGGTTGACCTCACTGACTATGGACGCCTTGTCCAGCCCAAACTTGCGGAGTTGGCTGTCCACAGACGCCTGTTTTACAAATGTATCCGGCACGGCCTTGTGGAAAAACCGGGCGCTTGTGCCTTTTTCTTCCAGCAAAGCGGCAAAGGTTTGCCCCACGCCGCCGCTGACCGTGGCTTCTTCATAGAACCAAATGACCTGCGCCTTGGCAGCGGCAGCCACCGCCTCCGGCGCAATGGGGCGAATCCGGTTCAGTTTAATAACAAAAGTATCGTCCAGCTCTCCTATGGCCTGCAGACAGGTATCAAACAGCCGCCCGTATGTCACCAGGCAGCGCTTGGCGCCCGGATCACCGAAGATACGAAACGGCTCTTTCTCGTACTGATAGCCTTCCGGCGGGGTTGACTCTCCCCCTCTGGGGTAACGAATCGCCACAGCACCCGGGTCCACATAAATAGCCTGGTACAGCATGGAGCACAGCTCTGCATAATATGTAGGTGCATACACCGTCCAGCCAGGCACGGAATTAAGATAAGAGGTATCAAAAATCCCCTGGTGGCTCTCGCCGTCCTCACCTACAAAGCCTGCCCGATCCACTGCCAGGATCACCTTTAATCCTTGCATGGATACGTCATGAATCAGCTGGTCATAAGCGCGTTGCAAAAAGGTGGAATACACCGCAAAAATCGGCACCATACCGCCTCGCGCCAAACCGCCGGAAAAAGTAACTGCGTGCTGCTCCGCAATGCCTACATCAAAAAAACGCTGGGGATATTCGCTGGCAAAACGGGTTAATCCGGTGCCCGCAGCCATAGCCGCTGTTATGCAGCAAATACGGGCGTCCTTGGCGGCAAAGTCGCACACTGTATTACCGAATACGGAGGAAAAAGTCTCCCCTTTGCTCAGAGGCTCACCGGTGTTTACATCGAATTTGCCGATACCGTGGAACTGGGTGGGGTTCTTTTCCGCAGGGCGATAACCCATACCCTTCACCGTGTTAATGTGGATCAGCACCGAGTGCTTGTGCGCCTTAGCCACTGTCAAAGCATCCGTCAATGCGCGCAGGTCGTGGCCGTCAATGGGTCCGTAGTACCGAAAGCCCATATCCTCAAACATGGTGGCCTTGTAGATCCGCTTGCGAATGGCAGAATTCATATTGGTAAAAAAACGACAAAGCTGGCTGCCCACCTTGGGAATGCGGGACAGAAAATGCTCTACTTTGCTCTTAAATGTGAAATAGGCCCGGGAGGTGCGAATACTGGTCAGGTTTTTTGCCAAAGCACCTACGTTTTTGCTGATAGACATATTGTTATCGTTGAGAATAACGATCAAATTATCGTTCTCCGTGCCGGAGTTGTTCAGCGCCTCATAGGCCAAACCGCCGGTCATGGCGCCGTCGCCGATCACAGCAATCACCTTGCCCTTTTCGCCCCGCAGCGCTTTTGCCTTAGCCAAACCAATGGCTTGGGAAATAGCCGTAGAACTGTGGCCGGAGGAAAAAATATCGTGCTCGCTCTCGTCCGGTCGGGTAAAGCCGCTGATGCCGCCCTCGGTGCGCAGGGTAAAAAAATCATCCTTGCGTCCGGTGAGGATCTTGTGGGTATAGCACTGGTGACCCACATCAAAGATAATGGGGTCGGACGGGCTGTTAAACACCCGGTGCAGCGCCACGGTCAGCTCTACAACGCCCAAATTGGAGGCCAAGTGCCCGCCGTTATGGGACACAGTCTGCACCAACAAATCGCGGATCTCTGAACACAACTGTTCCAGCTCATCACGATTCATTTTTTTCAAGTCCTTAGGAGACTGAATGCTGTCTAAAAGAGACAAATAACTCAACTCTTTTCATGAGGCTATTGTAACATAGCCTGAATAAAAATGCAAGATTTGTATAATAATGCAAAAAATCAGTGATTCCGACTGATCAACGACTGCGCAAGTGCCTGTAAAAAGTCTGTATCGTCAAAGGCACGCAGGCTTTCCATCGCTTTATCCGTCAGTAACTCCACATCTTGCTGCGCCTTTTCCAACCCTACCTTAGTTGCATAGGTCACCTTGCCCTGGTCACTGTCCGAGCCAACAGGCTTGCCCAGCATTTCGCTGGTGCCGGTAATGTCCAAAATATCATCTTTGATTTGGAAGGCAATGCCCAGATTATAGGCAAAATCAGAAGCGGCAGCGATCTGCGCCTGCGTAGCACCGGCTGCCAAGCAGCCCAAAATGCAGGCGGCAGAGATCAGTGCGCCGGTTTTCAACTTATGCACCGTCAGCAGCTGCTGCAAGGAGGGGTCTGCGGCTTCATATTTCAAATCCAGGACCTGACCGCCGATCATTCCGCTGACGCCTGCATTGGCCGCCAGTAGGCTAACCATTTGGCACTTCGCATCCGCAGAAAGATCACAGTCGGCAATGATCTCAAAAGCATGGGTCAGCAGCGCGTCACCGGCCAGCAGAGCAATATTCTCCGGATATGCCTTGTGACAGCTGGGTCTGCCGCGACGCAGATCGTCATCGTCCATACAGGGCAAATCATCATGGATCAAGCTGTAAGTGTGTACATATTCCAGAGCGCAGGCCGGCTCCAAAACGTCGTGTCGGTCACCGCCGCAGGCCTTACAAAACTCCATCGCAAGCACCGGGCGCAGTCGTTTGCCGCCGTTCATCAAGCTGTAACGCATGGCTTCCACCACCTCACCCTGGTCAAATACCGTGGGGGGCAAAAGCTGCTGTAAAGCATTCTCGATCAGCCGTTGATCATTGGCAAGAGTATTTTGAAATGCATCGTTTGTCATTTTTCGTCACCAGCCAATTCCGTAATTTTTTGCTGCGCCTGCTGCAAGATCTGCTTGCAGAAGGCTGCCAGTTTGGCACTCTCCTCATAAAGGGCAATACTCTCCTCTAAGGGCACCGAACCGTTCTCTAAACGGGCGCTGATGTCCTCCAGGCGCTGCATTGCATCAGCGTAAGTCAAGTTTTCTTCATTCATCTTCTCTTTCCTCCAAAACCTGCACCGGCACACTTCCGTCTGCAAATTGCAGGCGCAATGCAGTACCCGGTGATAATTCTTCTTTTTTTGTCACCGGTGAACCGTCTGTATGGCGCACCAGTGTATAACCTCGGCGCAACACCGCCAGCGGGCTGTAAGCTTCAATTTGTTCCAGCACGCGTTCCAAACGGGTGTTCTCCCGCTCTAAGCGGAGCTGGATTTGTTGCCGGTTACCGTTCATCAAGGCTTGTAACCGTTCCAGTCGAGTCGAAATATATGCCCCGGCGCTGCCTCTGCGCGCCAAGCAACTGTCCAGTCGCTGATTTTCCCGTTCCAAAAGACTGCGCAACGCGCGGGAAATAATGCTTTCAAGCTGCGCAATGCGGCGCAGCTCTTCCTCCCGATCCGGCACAGCCAACTCCGCCGCCGCGCTGGGGGTAGGTGCCCGCATATCCGCCACAAAATCCGTAATCGTAAAATCCGTCTCATGCCCAACGGCAGAGATGATGGGTGTTTTGCAAGTATAGACGGCGTTGATCACCGTCTCCGTATTAAACGCCCACAGATCCTCCATAGACCCGCCGCCACGGCCAACGATCAGTACATCCAGCCCCATTTTGTCCAGCTGTTCAATAGACCGGGCAATGCTTTCCGGCGCGCCGTCGCCCTGCACCACGGTGGGGGCGATCACCAGTTCCGCCGCAGGAAAGCGCCGAGCGGTAATCTGCTTAATATCCGCCACTGCCGCACCGTAAGCAGAGGTGGCTACGCCAATCCGCCGGGGGTACTTGGGTATAGGCTGCTTGTGACTCTCATCAAACAGCCCGGCAGCCGCCAAACGAGACTTTAACTGTTCAAAGGCCACAGCCAGTGCACCGGCGCCCTGGGGCTGCATATCGTCCACATACAACTGATACACGCCGTCTCTTTCGTACACGCCCACCCGGCCTCGACAAATCACCCGCATACCGTTCTCCGGCGCAAATCGCAGGTGCGCACCCTGGGCGGCAAACAGCACGCATTTTAGCTGCGCTTTTTCGTCCCGCAGGGTAAAGTAGCAGTGTCCGCTGGTGGGATAGCGCTTAAAGTTGGAGATCTCACCGCTTACATAAAGATTTTGCAGCGGCGCGTCCCCTTCCAGCAGTGCACGCAAATAAAAATTCAGTTTAGAAACAGAAAGTACAGTCATCATTCCAGTTCTTTGCTGCACAGAGCAGCATACACGGCCACACCGGCCGCATTGTCACAACTCAGCGCCGGCGGGGCAAACACGCCGCCAAAGGCTGTTTCCAGTTCTCGGCGCAAGATGGTGTTTGACATCACGCCACCGGCAAACAGCAGCGGCAGCTGCCCATATGCAGCAAACACAGCCTGCACCATACCTTGTAAGGCAGCAGATACGCTGGAGAGCACAAACCGGGCAATATCGGCCGGTGCATCTCCTGCCTGCAAGCGCTTGTCCACTTGATTTTCCACCCCGGACAAAGAGCAATTCGCTCCCTGCATCGAGGGTTTGATTTTATAACTCACCCTACTTTGCAGCGCCAGCTGTTCCAGCGCCGGACCACAAGGAAATTGCAGACCCAGCCGCACCCCGGTACGGTCAATCAGCTGCCCGGCCTTTAAGTCCGAACTGGCCGCTACACAGCGAGCGGAAATCAATTCTTCCTTGTGCGGTTCCACAAGCAGGGCTTCCGTTGTACCGCCGGACACATGAAAGGCCACAAAGGGCGCACGGATCATCTCCAGCGCACCGGCACCGTACAGTGCCGCCAAAATGTGCCCCACTTGGTGAGAAGTGGTATAAAGAGGGCAACCGGCAGCCTTAGCGGCAGCAGTCGCCGCGCTGATGCCTGCCAAAAAGCAAGGCATATAGCTGCCCTCCACATTCCGCGGTCGGGTGGTGACACCAACGGCGGTCACCCCATTCATTGGCGGCAGTTTATCAAACAGCAACGGCAAATTGCGCGTATGCTGAAACAGGGCGTCGCTCTGGCGCAGCCCTCGCTCTCCCGGGCGCACCTCCAAAAGCTGCTTTTGCTGGGTGAGCCCTTCACCGTCCAGCACAGCGGCAGAGGTGGTGTAATTGCTGGTGTCTATTCCCAGAATCATTCCGTCTTACTCCGAGACACAGCACCCAGCACGCCGTTGATAAAGCTGGCGTCTTCCTGACTGCCGTACTTCTTTGCCAACTCCACAGCCTCATTGATCGCCACGCTGTCCGGCAGATCGTCCACAAACTCCATTTCGTAGAGCGCCAGGCGCAGCACAGTCAGGCTCACCTTGGGCAGACGGTTCAGCTTCCACTTTTTGGAATAGCTTGCCAGGGTCTCGTCCAGCTTGTCCAAATTGGCAAGTACGCCGGTGTAAAGTTCTTTTGCATAATCGCTTACCGTGCCGATATTTTCGTCATAGATCGCCACCAGGTCGTCCTGGGGCAAAAACAGGTACTCAAACAGCAGGATAAACGCCTGCTCGCGCTGTTCGTTCCGCTTCATAAACTTCCTCCAAAAGAAAAAACCGACAAGAAACGCCGCCTTGTCGGTAAAATCCGTTTTTACTCTTCAGTTTCACAAGGTTCCGTTTCACTCTCCGGCTGGTCAAATTCCAGTCCGGCGATGATCACATTGACTTTAGACACCAGCTTACCGGTCATATTCTGCACAGACTCCTTGACCGCCTGCTGTACCTCTTCCGCCACTTGGCGGATCTTTTTACCGGGCAGCATGTTCACATAAATGCTGATGTTCAAATCCTCACCGTCTGCCAGAACGCGCACCGGGCTCATTACCTTTAGGCTGCCCTTCTTAATGGTATTGACCACATCCACCGGGCGGTTAGAGAACCCGGCAATGCCGTCCACATCTTTGGCTGCATTGGTGGCGATGGCTGAGATCACTTCTTCGGAAATGACCAGTTCGCCCATGGAAGTGCTTGTATTGATCTCCATGCAAAAAACGCTCCTTTGTTGCCAGCGGATATGCCGCTGCAAATGTGCGTTTATTATAACATAAGTAAAAGCAACTTACAAGACAGTTTTGGAATTTATTTAGACTGAATGATGGTCACATTTTTATAATCACAGCCAACCTGTTCCACGGCGATCTCCTTGATCTGTAAGATCAGCGCGTCAGACAGGTCCTTGCTGTCTACGATCACGTCTACTTTTTTGCCATCTGTGCTCACGATCGCCAGACACTGCCCCACGCCCTTGGCGGTCATCAGTGTTTCGATTTTGTTTTCCGCATTGATGCCGTCGGAGATCTTAGCAATCTTCTGTGCCGCTTCTTTATGGGCAGCCGCGCTTTTATCCGTGGTATCCACGATTTTTTGCAGCTTTTCCAGCGCAGCGTCCCGACTGCTTTGCCGATCCAGCTTGGCCTGGGTAAAGTAGCTGTTCTCCGTAGCAGCCTCAGTGGTAGCATCCACAAAGGTGGCCTCCCCCAGGGTCTTCGTGCGCTGGGCGCTGACTGTACTGATTTTTGTGGAAATATCGCTGTTCTCCCAGTACCAGTTGCCCACAACGCCGACAGCCAAAATCAGCACCATACAACCCAGGCTTACCCGCGCCCGGTGCAGCTTTCGCTTTTTCAGCTGTTCCTCCGTGAGCACCTCTTGCATTTCAGCCCCCGGTTCCTTTTGCTTTTTCTCTTTCATATTCGGTCACCTATTCCCCTTTCAGTTTTGAGACGGATATTCGATTTGTGGGTATGCCAAAGAGAGAAGCGACTGTGGTGGTAATCTTCTCTCGAACAGCCGGATCGTCGCCGCCGGTGCACACCACCGCCACCCCCTGCACATTGGGCAGGTAGGCGCTGAGCAGCAGCGGGCTTTCGCCGCTGTCCTGGTCATAAAGCACATAGTCTTCCTTGCTGCTGCCGCTGTCTGCATCTCGCTTGCTTTCGCTGTTCGTGGCGTACACATTCTCATCGCTTTTCTCCAACGTGATCATCACCTTGCAGGTGCCCACCCCGTCCATACTGGCAACGGTTTTTTGCAGCCGCCCCTCCAGATCCGCCACATAGGCGTCGTAATCCCTGGCGGTGGTGGTCTCGCTTTTACTCTTACTGCCTGCGGTTCCATTGCCGGAAAGCAGTACCAACGCAATCCCCAGCACTGCCAGAAGAATGAACACCTTGCGCTGCCCCTGCGGCGCCTTAAGCAGTTCTTTCCACTTCTCTGTCATTTCTACTCCCCCAGTCCTTTTACCACCGGCTGCAAACCCAGCTGTGCCTTAAGAAGCGCCGCCACTGCCTGGCGATCCATGTCGCCGGGCACGGAGACCACCAGCTTTTGAATATAGATCTCCTGTTCTTTGATCCGCACCGAAGCCTGCACACTGCAATCCTTGTACCCGGCAGCAGTCAGGGTCTGTTTAACACGGCTCTCGATTTGGCTTTCATACACGCTGTTTGCGTCTGCCGCCTGCGCAGTGACATCGGAGAAATAAGCGGAAAAATCCGCCTTCTCGCCGCCGGTGATGGGCAGCAGAAACCCGGCGATGATAAAAAGCGACAGTACGGTTTTATAAAATCGCCCCATACTGCCCCTCGGCGATACCAGGGATAGGATAACTGCCCCGATGAGGGTCAAACAAATGTTCAGCGTCCACTGTTTTACCACATCCATTACCCGGCAGCCCCCTTTGCAGCGATCAGTATGCCGATGGAGATCACTGTGGTGACCATGGAGAGAATGAGCACCACATTCATCAGCAAAAAGGCGTCGCCAAAGGCCCGCAGCATTTTGCACACGGTGCGGTCGTCAAAGATCTCGCTCACCGCCACGGACACAGCAATGCTAACACGCCAGCCGATCACATTTATAAGCGCCGGCAAAAACAGGGCAATGACCCCAATAATGCCCACAACGCCTACCGTGCTCTTCACCAGCCCGGCATAGCTTTGTATAGACAGCAGTCCTTCGCTGATGGCGCTGCCGATTACCGGTACTACGGAATTGATGGCAAAGCGCAGAGAACGCAGTCCAAGCGCGTCCGCCCGGGAGGCCACCGCCGTCTTCACGGATAGCACCGTCACAAATGCCCCGGCGCAAAAGGAGATCAGTGAGATCAAGCCCTTGCGCACCACACGCAACGCACCGTCAATATTCAGCGAACTGCGCACGCCGGAGCACAGACTCAGGGCCAAAAAGCAGTTGATCAGGGGCACAAACAGCTTGGCTGACAGAATATTCAGCCCCTGCGCCAGCCCCAGCAGCAGCGTGTTGGTGGACACCCCGGTCAGGCTGCTGCCGGACACGGTGAGAATGACCAAAAATGCCGGGAAGAACGCAAACACAAAGTCCGCGCAAATGCCGATGGTGGCACAGCAAAGGGACACAGTGTCCGCACACTGGGCAGCGATCAGCGCCGCAATGACCAAGGCGGAGGCAGTGGAATAAACAGAGCTGTTTTGCCCCAGCAGTCCGCTGCCGGAAAAACCGGTTAAAAAGGCGGACAGCAGCGTGAAGCTGAGCACAGACAGCAGTGCCCGCAGCGGCGTTTGGATATTTTGGCGCACCAGCCGCCCCAGCACCTGCACGCAGGACTTAGCGTCCAGCGCCGTCACCGTCTCAAAGTCAAAATCATCCAGTCCCAGCTGCTCCAGCACGCTGTTTGCGTCGTCCCCCAGCTTTTCAAACGCCGACAGGTCATACCCAGACAGCGCCTGGCGATAACCGTCGCCGGAGAACGCCGACTGGGCGGCAAAGCACACCCCGGACAGCGCCTGGCGATAACCGTCGCCGGAGAGCGCCGACTGGGCGGCAAAGCACACCCCGGGCAACGCCAGCAAAAGTAAAAATGTCAATACAAATCGCTTCATTTTACAAGTCCCGTCACAATTCCGATCACCGTTTGAAACAGCGGTAGCAGTAGGGACAGTACCAGAATTTTGGCTGCTGTCTCCGTTTGAGAAGCTAATGCGGACGCGCCGTTGTCCCGGCACACATCGCACACCACCTGGGTCACGATGGAAATGCCCAGGATCTTGAACATCAGATCAATATATGCCCCGGTATCACCTGCCGCGGTCTTTAAGTCGCCCAATATACCAAAGGCGCTGCCGGCCAACTTGGACACCGTGTAAAACAGCAGTCCGGCTCCGGCCACAGTGACCAGCAAAGCAAAGGTGGGGTTTTCTTTTCTCAGCAGCACCGTCAGCAGCAGGCAAACGGCGGCGATCCCTGCGATCTGGATCATAGGTCAAACATAGATTTTATACCGGAGAAAAGCGCGCTGATCTTCGGCACCAACATCATCAAAACCACAATCACCCCGGCCAGGGTGGTAAGCATGGCCTGGTCCTCCCGTCCGCTGCGCACCAAGAGGGTGTTCAGCACCGCCACGATCATACCGATGGCCGCAATTTTGAATATAAAATCCACGCTCATTTGTACCTCCTGATCTTTTTAGGCCAGCAGCAGGGCGGCAATTAGCCCGCCGGACAGGCCAAAGGCCACATATAACTGTTTTTGTCGCTTGCACCGCGCAGCGTATTCCTCTGCCCGGCCTTTGGCAAAGGCAATGTAGCCGTCGGTGAGCCGCAACTGGTTTTGCAGATCGCTTTTGCCCAGCCTTTGCAAAAAGGCCGCCAACTCTTGGTCATCCCGGGCAGTCAGCCCGGTAGCGACCGTCACGGTCTTGGCCGGGTCACAGCCCTGCAAAAAGCCAAATGGCGCAAAGCGGGGGTCCGACGCCAACTGGGCAAAAATAGCCCCCGTATCCGTCATACTGTAATCCAGCAGCAGCCGCACCTGTTCCCCCAAGCGGCAAAGCAGCTGTGCCCGCTCACAGCGCCGCCCCACTTCAACTGCCAGTGAAATACCGATCGCCCCGCAAAAAAGTACGATCATCCACAGTCCAAGGATCTTCATCGCCGCCACCTCGCAAATCCACCACGGAAAAGGTATCTCCGTATTCTTCCAGCAGCACCACATAATCAAATTCGCCGGTTAGATATAGCTTTTTGATAATGGACTTGTGCACCAGGTCCTCCGCATCCCGAATATGTACGGACACGGCAAAAGCCACCCCGGAGGAGAACCCGGCCTTAATGGCGTCCACCTCGGCATCGTCGGCGATCTCGTCACAAACGATCAGCTCCGGCGACAAGGTACGCACGGCAATCTCTATTCCTTTTTTCTTGCCAAAACCGGTCAGCACATCCGTGTTCACCCCAGGAGAAAAGCCGCCGAATTCGCCCCGCTCGTCTACGATACTCACCTTTCTGTACCGTCCGCCGAACCCGCCGGACAGCGCTCTTGCCAGATCCCGCAGTACAGTAGTCTTACCGCCCCCCGGCGGCGCTGCCACAATGATACTGGGCAGCCTGCCTACAAAGAGCGTGTTCAGCACCCCACGGGCACAGCCCCGCTCCTCTCGGGCAATACGAATGTTCAGGGACTGCACATCCCGAATGGCGGTCACGGTGCCGTCTTTTTCCACTGCCGTGGCGGCAATACCTACCCGGTTGCCGTTAGGTGCGGTCACAAAGCCCTCCACCAGTGTGCCCATGTGCGTATGTACCGAGTAGGCGCACACAGCGGCAAACAGTGCGTCAAAGGCGGCATCTGTGACAGCCAGCGCCCGAGCCGAACAGTGATTGATCAGCTTACCACCATCGGTAAGAAAGCAAGTCCGACTGCCCAACATAACCACCAGCGGCCGCCCACGGCGCACCCGCAGTTCCGTAATTTCTTCCTTAGTCTGCTCCGGCAGTGCCAGCAGCAGACCTCCCAGCGGCTGGGCCAGCAGCCGCGCCGCGTCGTCAAAATTGTTCATAGGTCACCCCGCATTTCATTTCTGTAAAATGATATGCCCCACACAGGGCTTGTATGCCTACTTGGTTTATTTCGGTTGCAGTCCGCCCATAATTATGATAAAATAGGCAGAGTTATGTTAAAATCAAATTCGCACAAAAAGCAAGAGGTGCATTTTATGGACATTACCGCAAACAACAAACATCGCTTTGCTACAAAGTGGATGAATACGGAAACGGTGAATTACACCGCCGCCTACACGCTGTGCCTGTTGGTGCTTTTTGCCGTCAAGCAGCTGTGCAAGGTGGCGTTTGGCTTGGGGGCCGGTGCGGCTGTTGGGATCGGCGCCGGTGCGGCTGCGCTGCTGTCCTTTGTACTGGAGAAGAAATTTGTCTTTCCCCGAGGTATGGCAACCGTTCCCAAACAGATCGGCGGCTTTCTCTTTCGCTGCGCCGTGGACTTTGGGTTCTATAAGATCTTGTATTTTCTCTTTGCCACGCTGCTGAAGCGAGAAGCCCCCTTCGTATGGCTGGCTACGATAACGGTGGTCTATATTTTCAACTACCTGTTTGACCGTCTGCTGGTGTTTGACTGTCGGGACAAGGCAGCGACGAAAAGCGGCGGCCGGCTGTACAAGTTGTTTTTTGCCAACCGCTTTTTACTGGTATCCGCCTTTGTGGCGCTGCTGGGCATTCTCTTTATTTTCATTGTGTACAGTGTGTTCCCGTTTGGGGACGGCACGGTTATGCGTATGGATCTGTATCACCAGTACGGTCCCCTGTTTGCAGAACTGTATGACCGGGTCGTAGAGGGCAAGAGCCTGCTGTACTCCTGGGAGAGCGGCGGCGGCAGCAGCTTCCTGGGCAACTATTTCAACTATCTTTCCAGCCCCTTTACAGTGCTGATCTTTCTGTTTGACAAGGCGGATATTTCCTTTGCCATCACCGCTTTGGTGATCGTCAAGTGTATGGCCTCTGCCGTCACTTTTACCTATTACTTAAAGGCGTCACAAAAGCGCCACTCTTATGTGAGTGCCGCCTTTGGTGTGTTCTACGCCTTTTGCGCCTACTTTTTAGCGTATTACTGGAACATTATGTGGATCGACGGTATGATCCTGCTGCCACTGATCGTACTGGGCATTGAGCGACTGATCCATACCGGCAAGGGCGCGCTTTACACCGGCGCGCTGGCAGTGCTGCTGCTGTCCAATTACTACATGGGCTATATGGCGTGCATTTTCTCTGTTCTGTACTTCTTGGCCTACTTCCTGATGACCGCCAAACCCCGACCGGAAAAGAGCGGCGAAAAGCTCACCACTCGGGAGAAGTACAGCGCCAAAAATCTCATGCGTCACCCGTTTCTCAATCGGTGCGTGCGCTTTGCCGGGTTCTCTCTTCTGGCCGGCGGGCTGTGCGCTGTGACCCTGCTACCCACCTATTTCCTGCTGCGGGGCAGCTCCGCTACCTCAGATAGCTTCCCCACCACTTTTGAGTCTTACTTTACCATTTTCGACTTTTTAACATCCCACCTGTCTGCCCTGGAGACCACCATTCGCTCCAGCGGCGACGATGTGTTGCCCAATATCTACTGCGGCGTTCTGCCGCTGCTGCTGGTGCCCTTGTACCTCATTAACAGGCGCATTTCTCTGCGGGAAAAGGCGGTGTATATTGTACTGCTTCTGTTTCTCCTGTTCAGCTTTGACAATAATGCGATGAATTTTATTTGGCACGCCTTCCACTTCCCCAACGACCTGCCCTTCCGCTTCTCTTATATGTACTGTTTCCTGGTGCTGGTGATGGCGTTCCGCGGTCTGTGCCGTATGCGGGACATTGCCTATAAGGACATTGTATTCGTGGGCCTGGGCTGGCTGCTGTATGTGATCGTGGCCCAGAAGTTTATGACCACTAAGATGAGCGAGATCTCCATTTATGTGACCATCGCCTTTCTCATTCTCTGGTGCGGGCTGCTGCTGTGCCTGCAAAAGTCCGGGTTCAAAAAGAGCGTACTGGCCTTTGCGGTGATCGCCATGTGCTTTAGCGAGGTGATCGTCTCCGACTGCTCCTCCATTCTCATTACCCAGGGCAACAGCGACTACAAGAGCAACTACGCTGCTTATCGGGAGTCCATAGAAGCCATCAACAAAAAAGACAACGACTTTTACCGCACGGAGCTAACTTACCTGGAACGGCGCATGGACCCCAGCTATTACGGCTACAATGGCATTTCCACCTTTTCTTCCATGGCGTATGAGGACTACTCCCAGCTGCAATACAACCTGGGTATGTTCGGCAATCGGATCAACAGCTACACCTACAATCCACAGACCCCGGTGTACAATATGATGTTCAATATCAAATACCTGATCGCCACGCCCACCAATCCTACCCCCACCGATCGGTATTTTACGGAAGTGTACCGCAACAAGGACAAATCCGCCGCCGTGTATGAAAATGACTGCTTCCTGCCCATTGCCTATGCAGCCAAAACCCATTTGAAAGATTGGGCAGCGGATGAGGGCGATCCCTTTAAGGCGCAGGGCGACTACTTCCGCCTGGCGACAGGGCTGGACGGGGTATTTGTACCTTGCGGCTATACGGACTGCAGCTACGACAATCTCTCCGGTGACACATGCTCGGAGAACGGCACATTTTGGTTCAACAAGTCAAGCAGCGACGAGCAATACGGCACGGTGGAAGTAACCATCAGTCCCCTACGAGACGGCAATGTGTATATCTACCTAGCCTCGCCGGAAATCAAGACGGCAGAATTCAGTGGTGACGGCATAAAGAAAACCCTGTCCCAAAATATTGAAGAGCCGTATATTATGGATCTGGGCTACCACAAAAAGGGTGAGGAAATTAAAGTATCCCTGGACGCCGGGAGTATGAGCGCCACCGAGAGCTACGCTTCTATTTACGCATACAGCGTGGACGAGACCGTATTTGCCAAAGGCTATCGCCTGTTGGCAGACAGCGCTCTGCAAGTCACCGACTGGGGCGAGACCCACATTACCGGCACCATCACCGTTCGCGAGAACAGCTACCTGTGCACCTCCATTCCCTATGACACCGGATGGAGCATATACATTGACGGCGAAAAAGCGGAAACCTTTAAGCTGGGTGAAGCCCTGCTGACGACCACCGTCAAGCCCGGTAAACATACGGTGGAGCTGCGCTATACCCCCAAGGGGTTGGCAATCGGTGCGGCCGTCAGCGGCACCTGTGTTGCAGGCGTGGCCGGCTACCTGATTCTTGTTCATATTCGCCGCAAAAAACAACAAAGCGCCGGTTAATTCTGTCAATTCTCTGAAATTTTTCATTTTCCGGTTTACTTTCGCCGATGGTTGTTGTATTATAATGGCGTAAAAATTTAGGAGGAGCTGTTAATATGCCCAGAAAAACCGCTGAAAATGTAGAAACAATCCCCGTAGGCCCCCTTGGAATCATCGCCATGCCCGGCTGCGAAGCCCTGTGCGACAAGATCGACAAATACCTGGTCAAATGGCGCGCAAACCAGGCCAGCGAGCATCAGCAGAACATTGCGTTCTATGGCTACCAGCGCGACACCTACAAAGTGAATGTGTCATTACCCCGCTTTGGCTCCGGTGAAGCCAAGGGCGTCGTGAACGAGAGTGTGCGTGGCTTTGATCTGTATATCATTACAGATGTATTCAATTACAGCTGCACATATAATATGTACGGGATGGAAGTACCCATGTCCCCTGACGATCACTATGCAGACTTAAAGCGCGTCATCTCCGCCATCTCCGGCAAGGCAAAGCGCATTACCATTTTGATGCCCATGCTGTATGAGGGTCGCCAGCATAAGAGAAGCAGCCGTGAGTCCTTAGACTGCGCGCTGGCACTGCAAGAGCTGGTCAATCTGGGCGTGGACAACATTATGACCTTTGACGCCCATGATAAGCGTGTACAAAACGCCATTCCCAACGGCTCCTTTGAAAACATAATGCCCACTTATCAGATGATCAAGTCTTTGGTGAACAGCGTAGAGGATTTGCATGTGGACAAGGATCACCTGATGGTCATTTCTCCGGATGAGGGCGCCCTGCACCGCTGCATTTATTTTGCAACCCAGTTAGGTGTAAATCTGGGTATGTTCTATAAGCGCCGGGACTACACCCGCGTGGTCAATGGTCGTAACCCCATTGTGGAGCACCAGTACCTGGGCGACTCCGTAGAGGGCAAGGACATTATTATCGTAGACGATATGATTTCCTCCGGTGAGTCTATGCTGGAAGTTTGCTCCAAGCTGAAGGGCTTGAAGGCCGGCCGCATTTTCGTTTGCACCACCTTCGGTCTGTTCTGCAACGGTCTGGAAGTGTTTGACGAAGCATATAAGAACGGTACTTTCTATCGTGTATTCACCACCAACGGTGTGTATCAGACCCCGGAGCTGCTGAGCCGCGACTGGTATGAGAGCGTGGATCTGTCCAAATACACCGCGTATTTTCTGGACACCTTGAACCACGATATGTCCGTATCCTCTTTGTTGGACTGCTCCGACAAGATCGAAAAAATCCTCATCAAAAAGGGCTTAAAGGAAGCGAAATAATATGAGCGAGAAAAAAGAAAAGAGTTCCAAGCTGACCGCTGTGCAAAAGAAGCTGATCATCGGCATTGTTTGTGCCCTGCTGGGCCTATTGCTCATCGGCGGCGGCATTTACTGCGGCGTAACGGATCAAAATCCCAAGGAAGCCGTCGTTGGTCTCTTTACGCCCCGTGATCAGGCCATTTGTGCCAACTGGGACAGCCAGGATAAGCCCGGTGTGCTGGCCTTTGTGTTTTACTCCGACGGCACCTGCGACCGCTATATATCCACTTGGAACTTTGACTGCGAGTACACCATCAAGGGAAACAAGCTGACCATTGAGGACGCAGATACAAAAAAGACATTGGTATATCGCTTTTCCATTGTGGGCAAGGTACTGACTCTTACCCTCCTGGAGGAGGACGGCAAGGAAGCAGAAGAGCAGCAGGTCACCAAGTTTGATCAGGTTGATGAGTTGCACATGAAGAGCCTGAACGATATGATCAATGACGCCAAAGAAAAGCAGGCGGAAAAGCAGAGTGAATCCGCTGCCGACCAGCAGTAAAGATCCATTTTAACACAAAAAGCACTTGCAAATTGCAAGTGCTTTTCTTTATCCGTTTGCATACATAGCGACTCCCCTGCATAGGCATTAGCAAGGAGATGACAAGCTATGTATGCAAAGCAGTCTGCCCGTTGCCAACGACTGGCTCGGTATATTGTAGACACCAAGTCCACTGTACGCAGCACCGCCAAGGTATTTGGGGTGAGCAAATCCACCGTACATATGGATGTGACTCGGCGACTGGAACACATTGACCCGAAGCTACACGCTGCCGTTAAAGCTGTACTGGACGAAAACAAGGCAGAGCGCCACATTCGCGGCGGTAATGCCACGCGAAAAAAATACCAGCAGTTGAAAAAGGATTGAAAAAATCCCCCGCAAGTGGTACTATTAAAGAAAAACGCACGGAGGTACACTTGCAATGAAGATCGGATTTATCGGCTGCGGCAATATGGGCGGCGCCATTCTGCAAGGGATTTTACAAGGCGGCACACCGGCTGCCGATATTTATGTTGCGGCCCACAATTTGGAGACACTGCGGCAAAAGCTGGGCCATACCGGCGTGCAGATCTGCCGGAGCAATACGGAAGTGGCAGCGCTTTGTGACACTGTCTTTTTGGCGGTCAAGCCGAATGTGTTGTCTTCTGTTTTGACAGAGATCGGTCCGGTTTTGGCAGAGCGCACGTCCCTGCCCCTTCTGATCTCCATTGCAGCAGGCAAAAACACAGCCTATCTGGAGGATCAGTTGGCAGTCCCCTGCCCGGTAGTACGCGTAATGCCCAATATAAACGCTCTGGTGGGTGAAGCCGTTAGTGCCGTTTGTGCCGGCAAAAACGCCACCGCAGATCAGGCCAAAACCGTATGCGACCTGATGGCCTGCACCGGTAAGGTACTGGAGTTAGACGAGACTATGTTCCCCTTATTCGGTGTACTGGGCGGCTGCTCCCCTGCCTTTGTTTATATGTTTATTGACGCCCTTGCCAGAGCCGGGGTGAAGCACGGTATGCGCAAGAACCAGGCGCTGCAAATTGCCACCCAAAGCGTGCTGGGCAGCGCCAAGATGATCGCCGAGAGCAGCGAACACCCCTGGGAGCTGATAGACCGGGTGTGCTCCCCCGGCGGCACTACCATTGAGGGTGTGCTGTCCCTAAAGGCAGACGGGCTGGAAACCGCCGTGCAAAACGCCGTAGACGCTGCGGTGGAGAAAGACAGCAAGTTATAAAACAGTTTCAGAAGAACAATATGTAACAACAAGAATATAAACTAAACCGCTCAAACTATCATGAGGTATAACACATACAGACAGTTTGAGCGGTTCGTTTTAGTTGCCATCTTTCCTATGAAGATTGGCACAAAGATCGTATGGAAATGTTACTTGCTAAATTTCCGAAATGACTTATTGTATAATCAAATTCCTTTATGTTCACGAGAAAGATAGTCAAGCACTGCCTCATTCCATTCTTCTTTGCTGATGCTTTTAAACGCCTTAAAAACAACATCATTACACAATGAATTTATATAGCTAAGCGCTTTATTATAGCTATTCTCTACAGTAACAGGTTCGGTAACATTAGAGCAGAAATTTTCATAAATTTCCGGAACTGCTGAACTTAATCCTTCAAATAAGAAGGGATTTGCTGAACTAAGAAATTCTCCAAGAATAGGATCTTTGCTTTCATCCCATTCTGCATCCAACACATAGAAAATCATACAGAACAATTCAAATTTATTCATTTTTGTTTCTTCCTCCGTTTCACCCGTTTGACAGGATTATTATTTAAACCAGTTTCATTATTCCACATTCTCGGCGTTAGATTTTGGCCGCCTTCGTTTATGATGCCATTTTGATATCTAACCCAGTTTTGGGCTCCTGAATCAGTTATTTCTATATTCCACGAATTTCCATATTTGTCTTTACCAACGTATTTGCTTCTATTGTTAGCTAATGTTACAAGCAAGCGACGATTTTCAGGGGTGTCTGTTAGATGCCCCTGCTTATCTGTAAAAATATGCTTAAGCTGAGACTCTTCACTTGGCAAAGACTGTACTTGTTGGGCCTGTTTTTCTATTTCTTTGGAACCTTGAGTATTATTAAAACCACCATAGTAACCTGTTCCCATTATGCACTCACCGCCTTCCGACTGAGTGAGTACTCACTATCATATTGACAGATTTCTATTCCTGATTTTATATAGTCACTGAATATATCGTCTGGAGCTTTTCCATAAACAATCACTCGCTTGGGCTCCAGCTTTTTTATGACTTCGCCAAGGCCTTTCTCAAAATACACTCGTTCAACCTTAACTTTAATGCACCCATGAGACCCAACGGCAATGGTTCCACCTTTAGAAACGCCGTCACAACAAAATGTATATGAGCGTTCATCAGCAAATCTGATATTAGGAATAACAGTGATACCATTTTCCTGCAACCAATGCCCAATTGCTCTGCTTCTATAGGTGTTCCACTCTTGCATAACAAGCGGCATATCACGGTATAGGCTAAAGTCAGGGGTAATAACCCCATCGAATTTTTTTAAAATTGGAAGATATCTATTCGGCGTATTCCAAATTCTTTCAAAATTCACATCATCCTCAAAAAAGTGCACGAAGCCATGAAAGTCTTTGGCACATACAGCTTTCGAAAACACAATTAATTTTTGAGGGACCGCATTTTCTAACTTAATGCAAGGCATTTCTAAATGTCCATCATAAGTTGCATTCTTTACTAGAAAGGACCGAAAAACATCTTTACATCCACTTCTAGAATTATTTAATTTACTCATTATAGCTGTTCTTTCCGGGGATCTTTGAGAAAACAGCAGAATATCCCCTTGGTTAATGAATTAAACAAATTTGCCGTTTTCTATTGAATTTCTCTCCGAAAACTGCTATAATAAATCTGCTTTTAGACGAATAGCAATATTCGGAAGTGAAATCTCTATGACTTGTGCCCGCAAGTTATAGAGATTTTTTCTTTATCCTGTTAAACACATTCAAGATACATCACTCCTTTCAGATCTTCTTGCGATTCTTAGCAAAAGCTTTTGAAACATGGTAAGTATTTTCGATTAAAGAAGCACTCATGCCTTCAGTTTCGTCATAAGGTATCATTACTTCTGCACAAAGCGCTTTTGCTTGCCATTCCACACTGCAATATGCTGGTAACTCATTATTTTCAAAACTACGCTCAAATATCGGAGTAAATCCAATGCGGAACAGAAAAATGTGGCATATTTCGTGGCAAATAAAGCCAAGAAACGCACCTATTTGATTTTCATAAGCACCAGCATAAACAGATTCTTTAATTTCAATGGTAAAGCCGCCCTGGTCATTCGGGGTGCATTGTGCCATCTTTTGGGGAGGAAATTGATTGTCTTCCACAATTTCGTAATTACAATTTCCAAACACATCACGAATTTTGTCAAGCGCATCAAGGACCGGAAAAGGACCACTTAAAGGAACATCAAAAACCTTTCGTAAGATTTGAGAATATCGTCTCAAATCGCGTCTACAGGTTGGTTTCGTTTTATAATCCATTAATCAGTATTTTCCCCCTTGTGACTTAAAAGTTCAAGAATTTTCAATGCAGTCTCGTCGTCCATCTCATCAAAAGAACGCGCAAATTGTAAAGCAGCTCTTCTTTGTTGAATTCCGGCATTCTCCATAGGTATCTTGTACTGAGTTCTTGATTCTTCAATGGCTTGCAAAAGCGCGTTCTGTTCCTCAGATGATAGATTATAATGGCTAATGAGTTTTTCAGCCCAATCAGCAGGAACATTTTTCTTACCGTTCTCGACAGCAGATAAGAACGGTATTCTCACACCAAGGACCTTTGCCATGTCACCCATAACTTCATGCCTTTTGATTCTTAATATGCGGACAAATTCTCCAAATCTTGTATACGACATAGTAGCATCTCCCTTCTTCGATAATTATACCATTAAGCTTACCAATAGTCAAGTAATTATTTTAACCATTTTCCGGTTAATCATCGTGGCGTATAAAAAGCAAACTTTTAAGCAACCTGATTTATACAAAGAGAAGCCGTCGGAAATCCGACGGCTTTCATGATCGCTGTTCTTTTGTTTACAGGCAGGCTTTGATTTTGTCCACCATATCCAGCTGCTCCCAAGGCACATTCAGCTCCTCACGGCCCATGTGGCCATAGGCAGCCACCTGACGGTAAATGGGGCGACGCAGATTCAGCCGCTCAATGATTGCGGATGGACGCAGGTCAAACACCTTGTTGATAACATCGCAGATTACATCATCGCTGACCTTACCGGTGCCCTGGGTATCCACCATCACGGACACAGGCTTGGCCACGCCGATGGCGTAAGCCAGTTCAACCTCACACTTGTCTGCCAAACCGGCAGCCACCAGGTTTTTGGCCACCCAGCGGGCAGCATAAGCTGCGCTGCGATCCACCTTTGTCGGGTCCTTACCGCTGAAGGCACCGCCGCCGTGGCGGGCATAGCCGCCGTATGTATCCACAATGATCTTGCGCCCGGTAAGGCCGCTGTCGCCGTGAGGACCGCCCACAACAAAGCGCCCGGTGGGGTTCACATAAAATACCGTGTCTTCGTCCATCAATTCCGCAGGCACAGTGGTCTTAATCACTTTTTCAATAATATCCTGCCGCAGAGTCTCCAATTCCACATCGGCGCTGTGCTGGCTGGATACAACCACGGCGGTCACCTTTACAGGCTTGCCGTCGTCATACTCCACGGTCACCTGGGTCTTGCCGTCTGCGTACAGATACGGCAGGGTGCCGTCCTCCCGCACCTGGGTCAGCTTCACGGCCAGTTTATTGGCCAAACTGATGGGCAGAGGCATCAGCTCCGGGGTCTCGTTGCAGGCATAGCCGAACATCATACCCTGGTCACCGGCGCCGTTCAGATTATAGACATCCTCCTCATCGTTCTTTAACTCAAAGGATTTGTCCACGCCCATAGCAATATCCGGGCTCTGCTTATCCAGCGCAGTCAGAATAGCACAGGTGTTGCCGTTAAAGCCTTTCTTGTCGTCATCATAACCGATGTCGCAAATGATCTTGCGAGCAATGGCGGGAATGTCCACCTGTGCATTGGTGGTGATCTCGCCCATGATCAGAACCTGACCGGTGGTACAAGTGGTCTCGCAGGCCACACGGCTCATGGGATCCTGCTCCAGCATGGCGTCCAGAATACCGTCTGAAATCTGGTCGCAGATTTTGTCCGGGTGACCCTTCGTCACGGACTCACTGGTAAATAAGTGTTTTGACATATCTCTTTCCTCCTTAGGAAAATAAAAAGGCATACACCGAGTGTATGCGTCATGCTCCTCATCACTCGGATTTGAACCGCAGGTTTTAGCACCTTACCAAAGCAGGTTGCTGTGGTGTCCACGGGCCTGTTCCCTCGACCACTCTCGATAAAGTATATTGAGTTTAGAGATACTATACTCCATTCCCTTAAAAAAGTCAATACCCGGCAGTCGCTTTTTATCAAATTTTAAAAGAAGACGTTTATGGTCATATTGCACAAAAAAGCGCGCCATTTTTTGGCATTGAAAGAAAAGGTTGTGGTGTTTGGGCGTTGCTTTTTGTTTATATTTTGTTTATAATATTAGTCGTAATTGTCCATGTGTTAAGGAGGTTAAACAAATGGCAAAAAAGACAGTCTTTATTACCGGCGGTACCGGTAACATGGGTTGGGCCGCTGTGCAGGAAATGCTCAAGAAGCCCAGCGAGATCAACATCAAAATGCTGGCTCGTAAAAGCCCGAAGAACGAAGAGAAGCTCAAAGGCCTGATGGCTAAACCCAACGTAAAAGTGGTTTGGGGCGATCTTTGTGATTATGACGCTATCCTGGAAGGCGTAACCGGCGCAGACTATGTTCTGCACATCGGCGGTATGGTATCTCCCACCGCTGACTGGAAGCCTTACAGAACGCAGAAAACCAATATCGGCGCTGCGCAGAACATCTGCAAGGCCGTGCTGGCACAGCCCAATGCAGACGATATTAAAGTTTGCTATATCGGCACCGTTGCTGAGACCGGCGACCGTAACTATCCCATCCACTGGGGCCGTTGCGGCGATCCGCTGAAGATCTCCATCTATGACCACTATGCCGTATCTAAGGCGGTGGCTGAGCGCACCTTTGTTGAGAGCGGCGTTAAGAATTGGGTTGTTATGCGCCAGAGCGGCATTCTCTATCCCAACATTTTGAAGAATATGGATCCCATTATGTTCCACGTGCCGATCAACGGCGTGCTGGAGTGGTGCACCGTGGAGGACAGCGGTCGTCTGATGTGCAATCTGGTTACTGAGGACGCTGCCGGTCATTTGGGCGCCGACTTCTGGAACCACTTCTACAACATCGGCTCCGGTAAGGAGTACCGTATCTCCAACTATGAGTTTGAGCACCTGCTGCTGGGCACCCTGGGTCTTGCCGGCCCGGAGAAGCTGTTTGACCCCAACTGGTTCATTCTCAAGAACTTCCACGGTCAGTTCTATGCTGACGGCGACAAGCTGGAGGAGTACCTGCACTTCCGTGAGAACCTGCCCATCCAGGATTACTTCAACCGTCTGGCCGATCATGTAGAGTTCTACTTCAAGATTCCGCGCTACCTGCCTAAGAACCTGGTTGCCGCTTGCGCAAAGCCCTTCATGAAGAAGATCGCTTCCACCAAGGATTTCGGTACTTTGGACTGGGTAGCGACCAGAAACCAGACCCGTCTGTCCGCTTACTACGGCAGTTACGAGGATTGGGCTAAGATCCCCACCAAGTGGGAAGATGTTGAGATCATCAAGTTCAACAAGGACTCCAGCGACGCAGAAAACTACAAGCTGGATCACGGCTATGACGAAAGCAAGCCCGAGTCCGAGCTGGATATTGAAGATATGAAGCAGGCTGCTAAGTTCCGCGGCGGTGAGTGCCTGAGCACTTCTATGAAGAAGGGCGACCTGGCCACCAAGCTGAAGTGGAAATGCGGCTACTGCGGTGCCGAGTTCGAGGCCAGCCCCGCACTGATCCTGCTGGGCGGTCACTGGTGCCCCGAGTGCTTCATCCCCCAGAAGAAGTGGGATTACGACAACATTGCAAAGACCAATCCTTTCTTTGCCCAGGTTTGGTATCCCAACCACACCAAGGACGAGTGCAATGTGTACAACTTCGACGACCTGTTCCAGGTGAACGGCGTGAAGTGGGACGACATCAAGCACTAAGCCTACATAACCAAAAAAACAGCGCTCCGAGCCATCGGAGCGCTTGTTTTTTGCCATTTTATTTTAGTAATTCTGCTTTTTTCGCTTCAAAATCATCTGCTGTGATCACGCCGGTGTCTAAAAGTTCCTTATACCTTAGCAATTCATCAGCAGCAGTTACTTGTGGTGCGGCCACAATACCGCTTTGTGATGAAAATAACGGCATACCTTGCGTTTTGAATCGGAATGAATGTTGTACCTGCACAATTGCAATTACACAGCATACAATATTAAGCAGTAAGAATAGCACCTCAAAGAAATAGAAGACTGACACTTCAAGGAATTGTAATCTCGCCTTATATACGTTTGGGATCAAAGTCACTATTGCATAAACTGCCAGCAAAACGGAAACAACTAATTGCAATTCTTTGAATTGCTTTATATATAATAATGCAGCTGTAACAATCAACGCAATACATATTACCAACGAAAGCAATTCTAAAAGAATCCATGCAGTATACCAAATATTACTAGAAGACAAATACTGAAATAAGTCTATAAAATAATATATGTGATCCGGAATGTTGAGTAATGTAAATAAAATCACACCAAGCGCGCCTTGCTCTTGCTTGATAAACATAAAAACTGTCATAGCAACAAGTAAGATAATACCTGCAATGGACACATACATTGAAATCGCCGATACGTAAACTAACGATGTATATGGGTACACACACTTGATCAACAGCAGAAAATTCAGCACCAGTCCAATTTTGAAGTTCGCCTTTTTTTGAAATACATTATCCACGCAACAACTCCCCTTTCTTTCTATCGAATTCTTCCTGTGTGATCACACCGCAATCCAACAACTGTTTGTACTTTTTCAATTCTTCGATACAATAATCCTCCCCGTGCATTTGTCTTGATTGGAGATCCGTATTCGCCTGCATATTTGCAACGGCCATAAAAGTTTCAAAATTCTTTTGCCGCGCCTTATCAGATATAGTAAACCAATCGATCACCGTTAATACGCCAAGGCAACCGGCGGTAAGCAGCTTCAGTACGCCGATACCTGTATCACCTAACAGAAAGCGGTCGATTCCCAAGCCGCCGGCTAAAATAGAAAGTACCAGCAAAAGCGTCGGGTCTTTATAATCCACCGAGGTGATCATCAGCCATTTGTCATCGTCCAATTGCCGTAGACGCTCTGTAACTGTGGCGATTTGTGCCTGACTAAATTTCTTTTGATTGCTCATTAAGAACATCTGAATTTTTTCTTCTGTCATAAATCTTCTCCTTAAAATAAAAAATGCATGGCCGCAAACAGCCATGCAATAAAACGCTCTGGCCATTTGCTACCACACAAAATTAAACACATCACAAAAGGCGTGCATAATAAGGCCTGCGTTTTTGACAGATAGAAAAACGCACGCACAGTTTGTGATATGATTATTTAATTTTGTGTGGTACTTGTATTATAACACTCCGACCAGTAAACTTCAAGTCGCTTTCCATAAAGATAACATCCGATAATAAACAGCGCTCCGAGCCATCGGAGCGCTTGTTTTATGTGTGGATAAGAAAAAGCCGTCGGGGTGCTCCGGCGGCTTTGGTTTTATATTCAGATTTTATGCCAGCTGATCCGTCTCCGGGAACTGGGAATTGTACAGATGATAATAAAAGCCTTTATCGGACAGCAATGAGGCGTGGGTGCCCTGCTCAATAATGGTGCCGTCCTTCATCACCAAAATCAAATCGGCGCCCTTAATGGTGGACAATCGGTGCGCAACAATAAAGGAAGTGCGCCCCTCCATCAGGGTCAGGAATGCCTGCTGAATTTTCATCTCCGTGGTGGTATCAATAGAGGAAGTCGCCTCATCCAGGATCAGCACAGACGGATTGCACAGCATAATGCGGGCGATACAAAGCAGCTGTTTTTGCCCTTGAGACAGGCTGCCGCCGTCCTCACCGATCTTGGTATAATACCCCTCCGGCAGACGCTGAATAAAGCTGTGGGCGTGTGCTTTTTTGGCTGCCGCCACCACTTCATCATAAGAAGCGCCGGGATTGCCCATGCGGATATTCTCCAAAATAGAGCCGAACTTGAGCCAGGTATCTTGCAGCACCATACCAAAATTCTTGCGCAGCGCCTTGCGGCCAATCTGCTGCACCGGGGTGCCGTCTATGGTAATTTGACCGCCCTGCACATCGTAAAAGCGCATAAGCAGGTTGATCAGCGTGGTCTTGCCGCAGCCGGTAGGACCAACGATTGCTACACGCATACCCGGTTTAACATCCACAGACAGATCCTCAATCAACTTGCGATCCGGCAAATAAGAGAAGCGGATATGCTGCAATTCCACTTTGCCGTCCAAATGCGAAGGTTGCAATGCACCCTCCGGATCCGCCGGCACCGGCTCCTCCTCAATGAATTCCATGATACGCGCGGCGCAGGCCAGCGCATTTTGGAACTCCGTCACCACCGAGCTGATGTCATTAAAGGGCTTGGTGTACTGGTTGGCATACGACAAAAAGCAAGAGAGCATACCCACAGAGATATTGCCCCGAATGGCGATCATGGCGCCAAACAGCGCCACCGCCGCATACACAATACTGTTCACAAAGCGGGTGGCCGGGTTCGTTATAGAAGAAAAGAAGGTGGCGCGCATGGAATACTTAGCCAAGCGGTCATTGATCTCATCAAACTGCTTTTGATTGTCTGCCTCTTTTGAATAGGCGGTCACCACCTTTTGGTTGGTGATCATCTCGTCAATAAAGCCCGTCTGCTCACCGCGAACGGCACTTTGCTTTTGAAACATAGCGTAAGTCTTCTTAGCAATAAACCGAGCAATAAAGAAGGATAGCGGCGTGACAACAACCACCACCAGGGTGATCCACACATTGATAGACAGCATAAAAGCCAGTGTGCCGATAATCGTCACTACACCGGTAAACAGCTGGGAAAAGCCCATCAGCAGTCCGTCGGCAAACTGGTCCGCATCGCTGATGACCCGAGAGACCACATCCCCCTGGGAGTGGCTGTCCAGATAAGAGAACGGCAACACCAGCAATTTATCAAACGCCCGGGCGCGCATATCTCGCACCACATTATAGGTGATCTTATTGTTGAGGATATTCATAACCCACTGCATGAGGCCAACGCATAGCAGCATCACCACCACAGTGATCAGATGGCGGGCAACGACGGTAAAGTCTACCTGCCCCGGACCGATGATTGCATCAATGGCGTAGCCGATACGAATGGGCACATACAAGGTCAGCACCACCGACCCGCCGGCCAGCAGCACGGACAAAAACAGCAGGTACTTATAGTGACCGATATAGCCAAAGATTTTCTTTAAGGTAGAGGTGTTCTTTTTCATGCGTCGGTCACCTCCTCGCTGAATTGAGAATGGTAGATTTCACAATATGCCGGGCAATTCGCCAAAAGCGCCTTGTGGGTCCCGTCACCTACCAGGCGCCCATCCTCCAACACCAAAATCCGATCAGCACACATCACGGAGCTGGCCCGCTGGGAGACGATAAACAGTGTAGGCTTATAAGGCAGCGCCAAAATGGCCTTTCGCATGGCGGCCTCTGTTGCATAATCCAGTGCAGAGGACGAGTCGTCCAGCACCAAAATTTGCGGTTTGCGAACCAGCGCACGGGCCACAGACAGCCGCTGCTTTTGCCCGCCGGAGAAGTTGGCACCGTTTTGCTCCACAGGCGCGTCCAGACCGCCTTTATCCGCCACAATGTCCAGCACCTGCGCCGTGCTTAGAGCGGTGCGCAAATCATCATCAGAAGCGCTGTCGTCGCCCCACAGCAAATTGCTGCGTACCGTGCCTTGGAACAGCACCGCCTTTTGCTGCACATAGCCGATTCGGTGGCGCAGATCCTCGTCATCGTAAGCGCAAACATTCTTGCCAAAGACAGACACCCGCCCGTCCTTAACATCATAAAAATGCGGGATCAGGGACACCAGGCTGCTTTTGCCGCTACCAGTGCCGCCGATAATACCCACAACGCTACCACGAGGCACGGTAAAGGAAATGTGCTCCAAGGACGGCTCGCCGGCGTTCTTGTACTGCAAGGTCACATCATCAAAGGCGACAGCTACGTCGCTGTCCCCTGCCTTATCGTCCTCGGTATGCTTCAAAGTAGGCTCCAGCTGCAACACACCTTGAATACGAGAGGCACAGGCCAGCGCCTTGGTAATGGTAATGATCATATTCGCCAGCTTCACCAGTTCAACCAAAATCTGGCTCATATAGTTATAAAGCGCCACCACTTGACCCTGCGTCAGGTCACCCAAACTCACCCGCATGGCCCCGGTGTGAATCAGCACCACAATTCCAATGTTAATCAGGATATAAGTCAGCGGGTTTAACAGCGCGGAAAGGCGCCCTACGCTGCGCTGCAAATGAGAAAGCATCTCATTGCGCTTATTAAATCCGGCCTGTTCCGCGTCTTCCGCCGCAAAGGCACGGATCACACGGGCACCGGCATAGTTCTCTCTGGTTGTCAGGGTCACGCCATCCAGCTGACGCTGCACATTTTTATACCCGGGCATGGTCAGTCCCATAATGCCAAATACCACCAAAGACAGCGCGGCAATCACCACAACGAAGATCAACGCGCAGCGCACATCAATGGTAAACGCCATCACCGTAGCCCCCAGTACAATAAAGGGCGAACGCAAAAACAGACGCAACGCCAGGTTCACGCCGTTTTGCGTTTGGGTCACATCGTTGGTCATTCGGGTGATCAACGAGGAACGACCTAAGGTATCCAGCTCCGAAAAGCTTAAACTTTGGATCTTTCCAAACAGGCTGCTGCGCAGCTCCTTGCCAAAGCCGGTAGCCGCCCGCGCAGCAAAAAACTGGGCAGTGATCGCCATCACCATGCCCACCACGGCAAAGCCCACCAACAAGGCGCAGTTTTGGTAGATCACGGTCTTGTTGCCCGGCCGAATACCGCTATCAATGATCCGCGCCACCACCAGCGGCACGATCAGTTCAAAAGTCGCTTCCAGCAGCTTAAACAGCGGCGCAAAGAAAGACTCTTTCTTGTAATGCTTCAAATAGAACAACAAGTCTTTCAGTGTTCTCACCCTCCCGTCTGCCCACCCGGGCAGCGCATATCTTTATCAAGTTGGTACTTATTATAGATATTATTTGCCTTTCTGTCAATAAAACTTGACAAACGCGTTCAAGGTGCTATGATTATAAAAAATGCGAGGTGATCTTAATGGAAAACAAGCCGGTAACGGCCATTATCGTAGGCGCCGGGCACCGCTCCATGGTGTACAGCAAACTGGCGCTGACCAACCCGGAGCTGCTGAAGATTGTCGGCGTGGCAGATCCGGACCCCATTCGGCGCAAAAAGTGCCGCGAGCTTTACGGATTCGGCGAGGATATGTGCTTTGAAAATGCAAATGCGCTGGCTGCCAAGGGCAAACTGGCAGATACCGTCATTAACGGCACCATGGACGAGGTACATATAGAGACCTCTGTGCCCCTGCTGAACGCCGGGTATGATATGCTACTGGAAAAGCCGTTTGCCGTGAACGAAGAAGAAATGCGCACCCTGGTGGACTGCGCGCGGCAGAACCACAGCAAAGTGATGATCTGCCATGTACTGCGGTACACACCGTTCTACTATGGCATTAAAGAGCGCATTGCCGCCGGTGAAATCGGTGATATTATCAATATTCAAACCCTGGAACATGTGTCTTACCACCACCTAAGCACCTCTTATGTGCGGGGCAAGTGGGCCAATAGTCAGAAGTGCCACACAAGCATGCTGCTGGCCAAGTGCTGCCACGATCTGGACATTATGATGTGGATGATGGCAGAGACCAAGCCCACCGCGGTTAGCTCCTTTGGCGGCAAGTTCCAGTTTAAGCCGGAGAACGCCCCGGCAGACGCCGGCACGCGGTGTATGGTGGACTGCCCGCTGGTAGATACCTGCCGCTACTCTTGCAAACGGTTGTACATTGACCACCCGGACCGCTGGTCCTTCTATGTGTGGGACAAGCTGGAGGGCATTGAGAACCCCACCATTGAAGACAAGATCCATCTGCTCAAGGGTGACTCCCCTTACGGTCGCTGCATTTACAAGTGCGACAACGATGTAGTGGACCACCAGAGCGTGATGGTACAGTTCGCCAGCGGCGCCACCGGCACCCACAATATGGTGGGCGGTTCCTCCGCCCCCCTGCGCCGTATTCACATCATCGGCACCAAGGGGGAGATCTACGGCAACTTTGAGGAGTCCAAGTTCTATGTATCTAAAATCGACCCCTCCCCGGATGCCCACAACGGCGAGTGCCAAATTGAGGAAGTGGATCTGAATGTAAAGGGCGATATGGTTGGCGCTTACGGCGGCCACGGCGGCGGCGACGAGCGACTGGCGGCGGACTTTGTGCAGTTCGTCCGCGGCGAAAAGCCCAGCCTGGCATGCACCTCTATTTTCGACTCTGTTGCCGGTCATCTGTGTGTGTATCTGGCAGACGAAAGTCGCACCCACGGCGGCCAGCCGGTAGCGGTACACCTGGACTAAAACGAAACACATAAAAAAATCGTCGGTCATAACGACCGGCGGTTATCTTTTTGCGCTAATTTTTTAATACTCTACTTTTAAGCCCTCTTCGGCTTCAGCTACCTTGAGCATAATGGCGCACTCAATGCGCTTGCGGTGCAGTTGGCAACCAAAGTCATACACACCGTTCACACTGCCGGTGGTATGGTACGCATTGGCTGCGCACCCGCCGCTGCAATACAACTTTGCAAAGCAGTCTTTACATTCCTTGTGGCTGTACACATTGCAGTGCTCAAACTGCTCCAGCACCTGGGGTCGGGTCACGCCATCGTACACATTGCCAAGTAAGAAGTCCGTGTCTCCTACAAACTGATGACAGGGGTACAAATCGCCGGTGGGGGTCACGGCCATATACTCCGTGCCCACGCCGCAGCCGCTGACCCGCTTGACAATACAAGGGCCGCCGTCCAGGTCGATCATATAGTGATAAAAAGTAAAGCCGTCGCCCTTGCGATAACGGTGTAGCATTTCCTTGGCCAAGATCTCGTATTGCTCCAAAAGCACAGGCAGGTCGCTCTCCTGCAAGGCATAGTCCTCCTTAGGATCGCACACCACCGGCTCAATAGACAGCTCCTTAAAGCCCAGATCCGCCATGTGCAGCACATCGGCGGCAAAGTCCGTATTGAAGTGGGTATAGGTGCCCCGCATATAGTAGTCCTTTTGCCCTCTGGAGTCTGCAAACCGCTTGAATTTATCCAAGATCAGATCATAACTGCCCTTGCCGTTGCGGCCCACCCGCAGCCGGTCATGGGTAACCTTGCGCCCGTCCAAAGACAGCACCACATTGCCCATCTCCCGGTTGGAAAAGTCGATCACATCATCGTTGATAAGCAAGCCGTTGGTGGTAAGGGTAAAGCGAAAGTTCTTATTATGGAGCTTCTCCTGCTCCCGACCATAGGCCACCAGACGCTTGCACACATCCCAGTTCAGCAGCGGCTCGCCGCCAAAGAAATCCACTTCCAAATTCCGGCGGCCGGGACTGTTGGCAATGAGATAATCCAGCGCCTGCTTGCCCACTTCATAGGACATGATCTCACGCTGGCCGTCGTACTCTCCCTTGCCGGCAAAGCAGTATTTGCACGCCAGGTTGCAATCGTGGGCCACATGCAGACAAATGGCCTTCAGTACCCCCTGGCGGCGTTTGAACTGATCGGCAACCGCCTCAAAGGTATCCTCGGCAAACAGCCGTCCGTCGGCAATCAGCGCCTCAATGTCTTCAAAACAAAGATCAATATCAGCGTTCGTTACATCCGGCTGATCCTTGTATTTTTCTAAAATAAAACGGCGGATCTCCTCTTTATCATGATCCTGGTACATAGTGATCATATCGTAGGCCACCGGGTCCACAGAATGGACGCAGCCACTGTTTTGATCCAGAATAATGTTGTATCCGTTTAGTTTGTATGCGTGTATCATAGTCTACTCCAAACAAAAAAGGCGGGACCCGGGCAATCGCCCATCCCGCCCTAATTGCAAAATTCTTATTTCTTCAGCTGCTCGCACTTCTGGTTGGCAACGGAGCAAGAGGTCTTGCTGGCAGACTGACAAGAAGTCTGGCACTCACCGCAGCCGCCCTTTTTAGCGGAAGCACAAAGATTTCTAGAACTTAAAGTTTTAATTCTTTTCATAAAAAGCACCTCATTTCAATATGTTGGTTCTATTTTACAATACTTTCAGTCCTTTGTCAATACGCAGCAGCAAATGCGCTCTGCCCCGCCGCCGGCAGTTCCGTGGAGCACCGTGCCGCTGTTTTTCGCTGCCTGAATTGCCTGTACAAACGCCGCAGTGATCTCCTCACCGGGCACGATCATCGGCACCCCGGGCGGATAGGCAAACACCGTCTCGCAGGCGATACGCCCCACTGCCTGTTGGTATGGCAACGGCTCCCCGGCGGGCACCTGCCAGCTTTGCAGGTGCCGGGGCGGCAAGGGCAGCGGCGCCACCGGCCAGTCGCCCGGCGACAGGGTACGGTCAATCTCCGTCAGGGTACGGGCCAACAAATGAAATCCGGCGGCGGTGTCCCCCACCGTTGCCATACAGATCACATGGATACGGTCGCTCATCTCCGGCTCGATCCCACGCGCCCGCAGCCGGTCCGCCAAGGCGTTGCCGTCTATGTTGCAATGCAGGGTGGAAATATTGATCTTGGTAGGATCGTCCGCCTGGATCAATCGCAGGTGTTGCAAAGGCAGTTTATATAGCTTTTGCAGTCCCGCTTGCAGCGTCTCAAACGCAGCCGGATCCGCCACCAAATCGGCCATTTTTGCCACGCTGTTCATCAGCACATAGCTGGGCGAGCTGGTCTCGTACATATCCATATACCGCTTGATCTTCGGCGCCAAAGAAGAGTCATATACCTGCACACCGGCGGTTTGAGTCAACGCCGGCAGGGTCTTGTGATAAGAGCAGATCACCGCGTCTCCCTCCATACGGCCGGGCAGCCAAGGGGCCAGTCCAAGGTGGGCGCCGTGGGCAGCGTCTACCACCAGCGGCACCGAGCAGTGCAGACGAGAAATATAGCCCTCGTATGTAGGCGAGGTCACCACCACCGCTGCCACCTCCGGGTAGGCAGCCAATGCCTCATCCAGCGCCGCCTGGGTCACACGAGTATAAAAACCGGTGGTGGGGTCAAATTCAGCCGCTACATAGTGCACCTGTAGCCGGTTCAAAAAGCAGGCATTGTACACCGCCTTGTGGCAGTTGCGGGCAATGAGAATTTCGTCCCCCGGCTTGCACAGGGCGGATATGGTCGCCAAAATGCAGCAGGTAGAACCGTTAACAGAGAGAAAAGATGCCCCCGCACCATACAGCGCTGCCAAATCCGCTTGTAGCCGGGCCAACACCCCGGTGGGGGCGTGCAGGTCATCGTAGCCGTCTATTTCCGTAATATCAATTTCCGCACCCAGCAAACCAAAATCCGGATTGCGCTTGTGTCCGGGCATATGGAACGGATAGCGCTCTAAGTGCGCCAGCGCTTGATCAAGCCGCATAAGCTGTCACCTTTTCTTTTTGATAAATCGCAATGTTCAGCAGCACCACACCGGTGAGCACAGGCGTCGCCTCGATCAGTCCGGTCTCTTTATAGATCAGCAGCAAAATCAGATCGCCAATCATCAGCGCCGCCCAAAATACCGTGGCGCACTGCCAAAATCGCCCTTTTTTGAATGAAAACAAAAAGCACAGAAAAATCGCTACCCCGCTGAGCACGGAAAAAGCCAGCGATCCAATACAGTGCAGCAGCCACAGGGTGTGCCGCTCAAAGTCAAAGGGACAGCACACCGTCAGCGCCATACCCGCACCGGCAGGCAGCAGCAGACCGTGGCACAGCCCTCTGCGCTTTTGCTTATTATACATGGTATAGAGCAAAAGGTAAAGCACCCCGTAAGTGCCTGCACCCCACAGGGCAAACAGCACCGGGTGGTCCAGTCCGATGGTGGAAAGCGCACCGGCGTTGGTGCGCGGATCCGCAAAGTGCATATACCCTAATGTAAAACCACAGTATAACGCGGAAACCAGCGAAATCCAAATTTTTTTCATAAAAACCTCAAAAAAATCAAAATTTCTTATTGACATTTTACTCCCCTCGTGGTATTATGTCAATGCTGTTTCGGACAGCACCGCAGATCAAGCTTTTCGGCTCTGCCTCGCCCGCTCTTGGCGTGTAAAAATTTAGAGCAAATTGAATATGCGGATGTGGCGGAATTGGCAGACGCGCTAGATTCAGGTTCTAGTGAATGCAAGTTCATGTGGGTTCAAGTCCCGTCATCCGCACCATGAGCCTTTTGCGAAAGCAAAAGGCTCATTTTTTATGTACTCCCCTCTCTTTTTATAAAAACAGAGCAGATCCTATGATCTGCTCTGTATATTTAATATTCGTCATGCTACACAGCAATACAAAACAAGGAACCGTCCACTGTTCTATTGTGAATGACCAGGCAGAGTAGCCAGAGCAGGTCTCACGACCTGCTCCTTTCTTTTATTTAAAAGTAATTTTTTACACACCCCAAATTTTGCCTGCACCGGCGTTGATCATATAATCGCGCAGAGCCTCTACAAATGCCTCGGGATCGTCCACATAGAATACGAATATTTCTTCCTCATAAATCTCTGCTGTGATCCGTATATAGCGCTCTCCGGAACCGCCCATATCAAACCAACCATCGTCTTTTGAATTGAATATAGATTTCGGCGGTCGCTTACCCTTGCAGATCTGAATTTTCTGAATACAGGCATACGGCACCTTTGGATTTGATTTTTCTCTATGCCGAGAATCCGGAACGCCGTGAGCATCAAACTGCATATAGTCGTTATACAGCGTAACCCCTTTCGGTAATTCATAATAGCGATAGGTTGCAATGATCACAACCGTAGCGACAATAATACCGAAAACGAGTTTTACCGGCATTGTTACCGGTATGCGCAAAGCCGGTAAAACAATTAGCGTTAAAAGAAGGTACGCATTTATACCCAATACAATATAAATAAAGGCGACACCTTTGTTGATTAGTTTTTTGCATTTTGATTCTTCTGAAAAGAGAAAGAATTTAGCTTTTTTTCTCATCATACCCCCACAAATGACCGCTATTAAAACAAGGAACCGTCCCCTGTTCTATCACTTGTTTGCATACTGCTCCACCTTTGCCATAATTTCCGCGCAGCAATCCTCTGCGTCTTGGACTGAGAAAATGTATTTCTTACCATCGCGCAGTTGCAGCACCACATTATAGTTAAAGTCGCCATAGGGCACCAATTCAGAGAACATATCCTTAGTCCAATAGATACTGCTGTACTGCACATAGGCGTTCTCGATCATATAGTACGGTACAGCAATCTTGTTCTTCCAGTTCAAAGCGGTAATGGTATAGCGGGCAAGCACCACTTGGTCGTCGTACAAAAAGCAGCCCTTGGGCATGACCAGCGGCAAAAGCGAATAAACAACCGACAAAATCAAAACAGCTTTTGTTATGTAATCTAAAACAGGATCCTGTAACAGGAAATCCGCCAGGCCAATGCGGCCCAATATACCCAGGCCTAATCGACACAGCAGAAAAACAATGGCGAAATTATCTGCCGCACAAAGAAACGGCAACAAAAGCTGAAAAGTCCGATTTACAGCTTTGAATTTGTATTTTTTCATTTTCTTCTCTCCTGCTTTTCTATGCAGACAAGACCCGCCTGCACTGATTTCAGTATAACACAAGGCGCATACCGTTGCAAGATAAGATAAAAAGACAAAAAGACTCTTTACAAACAGGGGCAAAACGGTTATAATAATTGCACCGATAGGAAATGAAGGCGTAGCTCAGTTGGTTAGAGTACTTGCTTGACATGCAAGGGGTCGGTGGTTCAAGTCCACTCGTCTTCACCATTTGACTTTGCAGAAATGCAAAGTCTTTTTTTCTGAAAACAATGTGTTTACCTGTTCTACCCTGTTCTAAAGCATGTAAATTGCAGGAGAATATAAAAATGACAAAGGACGAATATTTAATAACAGACCCACCCCTCAAGGCGTTGACTGTTTTTGCAATGCCTATGATTTTAGGCAGCTTTTTTCAGCAAGTGTACAATATGGCTGATTCAATCATTGTCGGTCAATTTGTCGGCTCCTCTGCACTTGCGGCCGTCGGTGCTTGTGCCGCGCTGACAAATGTTTTTATTTGCATAGCACTCGGTGCAGGCGTAGGGGCAGGTGTACTGGTCAGCCGTAATTTTGGCGCCCAAAATTACGGCAAGATGAAAACAATCATTTCTACTTCGTTAATCAGTTTTTTGCTTTTAAGCATATTTCTTGGTATTTTCGGTGTTTGCAGTGCACACTGGATGATGCGCACACTGCAAACACCTGCGGATATCATGGAGGAAGCCGTGCTGTATTTGCGCATCTATTTTGCAGGCTTCCCGTTTTTATTTATGTATAACATTCTGTCTACCATGTTTACATCCATCGGCGAATCAAAAATTCCGTTATGGCTTTTAATATTTTCGTCGGTTTTAAACATCATCATGGACCTTTGGATGGTGGGCGGTCTTAAACTGGGCGTGTTGGGCGCAGCGCTGGCCACACTCATTGCGCAGGGCATCTCTGCCGTTCTATCTCTTTTGATATTCCTTTATCGTATGCGAAAATACGCAAGTCCCTTTTATTGGTTTGACAAAAGCGAACTGCGTTCCATGCTAAAAATCGCCGTTCCTTCTGTTCTGCAACAATCCACCGTGTCTATCGGTATGATGATTGTGCAAGCGGTTGTAAATCCATTCGGTACGCAAGCACTGGCCGGCTATGCGGCAACGATGAGAGTGGAGAATGTTTTTTCGCTGATATTTGTATCTATCGGGAATGCTGTGTCCCCTTTTGTTGCCCAAAATTTCGGCGCGGGCAAAATTGACCGTATTAAAAAAGGTTACCGTGCCGCTTTGCTGTTAGATGTATGCTTTGCCGTATTTGCATTTATCATTATCGAAACCATGCATACGCAAATTTCTTCGCTTTTCTTAGGCAAAGACGGAACGGCTTTCGCGTATCAGGTATCCGGCGATTATATGCGATGGATCGGCTACTTTTTCATATTTATGGGCATCAAAATGGCAACAGACGGTGTTCTGCGCGGACTTGGGAATATGCCCCCGTTTTTAATTGCAAATATGGTTAACCTTGCCATTCGCCTGTCCGTAGCATTGATTTGTGCACCGCGTTTTGGTATTGCCTTTGTCTGGCTTGCTGTACCGGCAGGCTGGCTTGCAAACTTTGTCATTTCCTATGTGGCACTACGAAAATCCTGGCCTAAGGATACTTTGGCTTAAAATTCTTATTTCATCAAAACGGGTGCGCTCTAAACAGCGTAAATAAAAGAAAAAAGCACCGAAAAATCGGTGCTTTTTTTGGCAGGGGCTTTATAATCAACTCAATGCGTAAACAGTCCACCGGACTGCTTACTGTCAAAAGTGCAAGCACTTTTGAATTTCGTGGTTCAAGTCCTTCTGCTTTAACAACAAAATAAAAGGACACCCGCAGGTGTCTTTTTGTTTTGGCAGGGGCAGAAGGACTTGAACCCTCGGCACGCGGTTTTGGAGCGAAAAGCACGCTTTCAGTTAAGCCGCGTGTTAAAATACAGTCCCCCCTAAAATTCCGCATAAAAACAGCACTTTCAGGATTTGAAAGTGCTGTTCATTTTTGTCTTTATAGTTTTTGATAAAAATTGATGCTTTTTTGATGCTATTGAAATTTTTATGCTTACAATATAATAGTTGATGACTTTTTGATGCTATAGAAATTCCAAATACTGACGGTCTGCTAAAATAACATCCCTTATTGCAATGTAAGGTGACATGCTAAAATCAATCTGTCAATCAATTCATCACTCAAATTTTGCGCCGTAATAAACAAAGAATAAGGCGAAATTTTACCGTTACATTCAGTACATAGAAGAATATATCAGTGTATAAAAAGTTGGCTTTATATTTTACAAAATTTTCTTGTAAATTTATATTGATATTTAGTTAAAAAAAGTATATACTTTTTTTAACGAGGTGAGATCGTGGAGCGTTCAAATTACTTAAATGAAATACGGCAGAAAATTATAGAATCAGAAAAAGGAACTGTGTTTGTAGCGAGTGATTTTGCAGATATATCTGATAATATGAAAGTTGGAGTCTGCCTTTCAAGATTAGAAAAAGAAAAACTTTTGCGCCGCATTATGCGTGGAGTATATGAAAAGCCGGAGTATAACAACTTTTTGCAGGAATATCTTGAACCCGCTCCTGATAAAGTAGCTAATGCAATAGCTCGGAACTATGGCTGGACCATTGTTCCGTGTGGCGACACAGCATTGAATTTGCTGGGATTATCAACGCAGGTTCCTGCAATTTGGCTTTATGTCAGCGATGGTCCGTACAAGGAATATTCATTCAATAACACTACAATTAAGTTTAAGCATACTGCAAATAAAGGAATCTCAAAGCTTTCATACAAAACATCTCTCGTAATTCAGGCACTCAAAGCCCTTGGAAAAGAGAGTATTGATAATAATGTCATCGCTAAGCTAACTAAAGCATTAACAGATGATGAAAAGAAAAATATGCTCAATGAAGCCAAAAGCACAACATCATGGATTTACGAGTATATAAAGTCCATTGCAAGGAGTAGCGAAAATGAATAATATTGCAAGAATAAACAGTAATGACCGAAAAGCATTGTTTCAAAATACAGCCGCAAAAATGGGTTTGACCGAGGCTATTGTTGAAAAAGATTATTGGGTATGTTTTATGCTTGACTATTTATTTCATCGTTGCAAATGGAAGGATTGCATTGCTTTCAAAGGCGGTACAAGTTTATCAAAAGCCTATGATCTGATAGAACGATTTTCGGAAGATATTGATTTGATTCTTGACTGGCGAGTTCTGGGCTACGAAAAGGACGAACCTTGGGAAAACAGAAGCAATACCAAACAAGACTTGTTTAACAAAGAAGCCAACAGGCGGACGGAAGTTTTTCTAAAAGATACTTTTATGCCGAGTATTGCAGAAGATTTGAGCAAGGAAACAACTGCACTGTTTGAATGTTACATAGATGAAACAGATTCTCAGACAGTTGTGTTTGCATATCAGCGAGATTTCAGTGATACAGCGATATTACCCGTAATCAGACTTGAAATCGGAGCTTTAGCGGCATGGACTCCTGCCGAAATCAGAGAAATCATACCTTATGCAGCTATCAAATATCCAAGATTATTCAGTCAGTCGACAACAGACATTCTTACTGTTTTACCAGAAAGAACATTCTGGGAAAAGGTAACTATTCTACATAGAGAAGCGAATAGACCAGAGGTAAAGACATTCCCTGCCAGATATTCAAGACATTATTATGACTTGTACTGTATGATGAACTCACCGGTAAAGGATGCAGCATTGAATAATATTGAACTACTTAAAAAGGTGGTTGAATTCAAAGAAAAGTTTTATCGTTGCCCGTGGGCAAAATATGAAAATGCCAAAATCGGCACAATGAAATTAATGCCGTCTGAAAGAAATATGCAGGCCTTGAAAGACGACTATGAGCATATGCAGAATATGATTTTTGGAAAAAAGCCGAAATTTAATGAAATGATGAAGAGTATTGAAAAACTTGAGGAAGAAATTAATAACAATTAGGAGAACACAATGAATAAAGAAGAATTACTTGAATATATAAATTTGTTTCGGGAAAAAGCAGAAAACAATAAATTAATTATATTTGTAGGTTCAGGTGTTTCATTAAATGTGGACGGAATGCCAAGTTGGTATTCGTTAATTCAAAAGATGGCACAAACTATTAATTATTCAAAATGTTCAACTTGCAAAAACAGTAAGGATGGGTGTTCTGATTTTTGTTTACTAAAGGAAGACTATTCTACAGATGAATTCTTGAAGATACCACAGTATGTGTATAATAAAAGTAAAGATTTGTATGACAAAATATTAAAAGAGAATATAAAGGATGTATCTGTTGATGCACCATTGTCTGAAGCTATTTTTGACATAAATCCTGTTCATATAATTACAACAAATTATGATACATTGCTTGAATCTTCTAAAAACGAATTTTGTGAGCAATACCAAGTTATTGTTCATGATAAAGATTTACTTAATGCAGAAAAAAGTAAGTACATTATTAAGATGCACGGTGATATTAATGATCTTGATACTATAATTTTAAAAGAAGAAGATTATCTAAATTATTCTCAAGAACACGTTTTATTAGAACTTTTTGTTAAATCATTACTTGTAGATCATACAATACTATTTTTGGGCTATTCACTAAATGATTATAATATCAAACTCATTATTAGTTGGCTTAATTATATGCGTTCACAGAATAATGCGCTAAGTAGCTGGCAAAAAGTTGGATACATTGTTTTAGATGAATATGAAATAAGCGATACTCAAATCTCTTACTTTGCAGGAAATAACATAGGCGTTATTAATATATATGAAATGCCAACAACAAATAATATTCCAAGATCTTTGGCTAAAGAAAAAGGAAAGCGACTATATAGTTTATTAAAAGTAATAGCTGACTCTTCTTTAGAAGAAGAATTATTTTCAAGCTTTGCAATAGAGCGGGCTGTTGATTTTATGTCTCAACATACTTATGTTGAATACAAATTGATTTTAAAACTTTTATTTATTAAGAATTATGACAAAGTTGATGATGAGTTACGCTTATTTTCTGAAAAAGATTATAACAAATTGGAAAATTTTATGAGCGAAGGAGGTCAAGAAGCCGAAAAACTCAAACAACTGTTTGTTAATTCTGGAGTGCTTTCAATATCTTATCACAAGATGAATAATCACAAACAATATATAATTGGAGAGTATTCAAATATCACTTTGTTAAACTCTAAAATATATAATCTTTATCTTGAAAATAGATACGATGAGTTGAATTCAATTGTAAAAACTAATGAATGTAGTATCATGGAAGAATGCTATTATCAAAGTATTATTTACGGGTATAAAAACTGTCTTTCAAAATACGAAACTATTGAATTTTCTTCATTAAGCCTTGAAAACAAAGTTGCCTACTTGCATAATGTTGCTTCATTGAAAGCGCTAAATTCTTTTTCATTTGATTCTAGCAAAACTCGACATTTCATCGAAAACATTTCCTTAAATAAAGATAAAGAGTTCTATTCTTCATATCTTGATATCTATGACGGCAACAAGAAAAAAATGCTAGATATGAAGTCTGCATTAGAAAAATTGAAACGGGCAGTTAATGAAAGAACAACAGTATACTTAGGCGGAACATCCATTTTTGAGTTGTATAAAATTAAAAATCTTGCAATTGAGCATTATTTCTTTTATTTTGTTAATCATATTTTTTTTAAAGGGTATAAAGATGCAAAAGAATTTTTTAACCCATATATTGAAGGGATTTTATGTGCTAACAGCGAACAGGCAAAAGAAACATCGAGTTTTTTGGGACAGAATTACTCAAATGAAAAGTATTTTGTTGAAATTATAGATTTTGATATTATCACAAAATTTATATCAACTAAGGACCTTTTTCAACTAGTAGTAAAATACAATATAAAATTTCTGAGAACAAGCGAAGAAAACATTCTATTTTTGGCAAATGCATTTAAAAATCTTATTAATTCAATAATTACTGCACAAACATTTGGATTTTATAATTCATCATTCTCTACTCTTTCTAATATTGCATTAATGTTGAATTTAGTTGAGTTAAATCAGGATAATAAAAAAATAGTTGGGCATTCATTACAGCACTTATTTAGTGATGCAAACTTCATTAATCTATTTTTCTCAACTAGGTATCCCGATTTTAAGCAGAGTATAAAGGTTTTTTCAAGTTTATTCAACAAGGTTTATTTAGCACCCAATTTTGAAATAATTGAAAACATAATTAATAGTCCTAATTTTTTTGAGTTTGCTGCGAATGTAGAGTTTTATTCATTAAGGAATATTTTGATTACATTTACTGATAAAGATGACTATGAAAGTGAACAATATAAGATAAAAAACTTAATTGATAATCAAAAAGAATTTTGCGAAAAAAGTATGCTCTTAAAATTATTTCGCGAATGCATTACAGATAAAAAAATTAAGAGCGATTATGTATATGAATTATCATCTAATTTTCATGAATTAGATACCAGCTCAATTTGTGAATTCATCTTTAATGGCTGGCTTGAAATTTCTCAAGATAATATCAATGCATTATTTGACGAAATACATAGGATAAAAAGCAATCAACAGGAGGGTGTAATTACATTTCCCGATCCCCTTGAAACAAAGTTGGAATGTATATATATTTTATACATTCAAGGATTTATCTCTGATATTAGTCCGCTAAAAGATTTAGCAGACGGCAGAATACACCTGCAGTTTTTGCTGAATCCAGATGATTTTAATTATGAACAAGTCGATTTTTCCAACTATATGTGGGTTAATTTTGCAAGGCATCCCAAATATATGGAAAAGTTCATTTTACACAAAGATACTATCATTCCTATTATCAAACATAAAATTGAAACTAACGAAGCAAGCGAAACTGAAAGAAAAATTTTATATGCATTTCTACTAAATAAAGATGAGATGTATAATGATCTGTAAAATAATTATTTTGTTGATACTTAATACTTAAAAAATTATTCACAGAAATTAAAGATGCTATTGTATATTCCCTTTGTTTACATATTTTTCTATAATTTATTTATTTTTCTTTTACTAATAGTGCCCTTCAAATAATAATTTGACGAACACCGTTCCAGTAGCTTTCGTTGTAATTTGCGACAAGCCTGCCAAGAGCTTTAATCTTGGCAACATCATCCGTCGCAAGTATTTTATCTGCCGTGTTCTTATCACCAAAACACAAAACCATAATCATTAACACTATCGGATGATGAAATTTCTGACGGAACTTCGATATCTTCTTCATCGTCCTTGAACATCATATATTCGGCAGCACGACCGTCAAGCCGCCTTTTAATTTCATTATCGTCCATACAACTTCACCTCAAGAAATTAAACCAAGCCCCTATACTTTTCAAAAAACTTTTGAAGTATATCTATAATTTTTTGCTTGAGTTCGGAGCGGTTTTTACCAGCACTACCAAAGCGTGACACAGGCGGCATAATCTTATCAATATCCGTTCCTGTTGTTTTGAGTACGCCGTCACGGAAAGAGTTATCAATAAACTTGATTGTTTCTTCAGGCTTTAACCTCTGTTCTGTGATGATAGCATCAATATCCTGCTTTTTCTGTTCTTGAACAAATTTGCCCCAATCATCGGTAACATTTGTTTCAACATTGATTGTACTGATAAAGCCATCAATAAGTTCTTTCTTTGAACGAAGCTGAAGCGATGCACTGATAGCCTTATCAATAGAGGCAAGTATCTCTTTATCTTTGCAATTAGACTGATGATACTTTGCAACAAGCATAAGAATATAGTCAATATTCACTTCAACTTGCTTTACAAGTTCCATTTCAAAAACAATATCATCTTTGATACTGTCTTTATCACCTTGAGGCTTTTTAAATTCTTGGTACAAGTCGTTATATGTACCGGTATAGTCCTGAAAATCAATCGGCTTCAAGATTTCATTACCTTTGAAATCGTCAAAAGACGAAAGAATATTACGAAGTCGAAGAATATTACCAAACAAAATGATAAAATCTTTTTTTGCTGTTTCGCCGATAATTTGCTCCCCGAGAGGATATTTTTGCAAAAGTTCGGCAATGCGTTCTTCATAACCCTTTTGTCTTTTGCCCTTATCGTCCTCGTAGCCGTAATAATAATCGTTATACGATTTCAAAAGGACAATACCGTTTGCCTCTTTATCGCCAAAAAGAGCAATAGCATCATTTGTTTCCTGTTGCAAATCTCTAAAGCAAACAATGTTGCCGTATGCCTTAACGGAATTGAGTATTCTGTTTGTTCTTGAATATGCCTGAATCAAACCGTGTTGCTTTAAGTTTTTATCAACCCAAAGGGTGTTGAGTGTTGTTGCGTCAAAGCCGGTAAGGAACATATTTACAACAATTAAAAGGTCAACTTCTCTGTTCTTTACACGGTCGGAAAGGTCTTTGTAATAATCTTGAAAGCCCTTTGATGAAGTGTCAAAATTGGTTTTGAATATCTTGTTATAATCATCAATGGCACTATCAAGAAAATCACGGGAGGACTTGTCAAGTGCTTCGGTATCAAAACTTTCGTCAGCAAGAATACCGTCCTCATAACTTTCTTCATTCGCAGCATAAGAGTAAATTGTAGCAATGGTTAAATCTTTATTTTTCTCTTCAAGTTGCTTTTTGAATTCAAGATAATACTTTTTAGCCATAGGAATTGAGCTGACAGCAAACATTGAGTTAAAGCCGTTTACTCTTTGTCCTTTTAGGCTGTAATAAGCATTACGCATTGTTTTTGTATCAAAATTATCAATAATGTAGCTTACAATATTGGCAACTCTTTCGTGACCTTCAAGCACTTCTTCGGTATTGATAGCGGCAACCTGCTTGTCAGTCATACCGTCTTTTTTCTTAACGGTGTTGATATAATCAATTCTAAACGGCAGAACATTACCGTCATTGATAGCGTCAACAATAGTATATGTGTGCAACTTATCACCAAAAGCCTGCTCGGTAGTACGCAAATCAGGGTGTGAGCCTGTGCCTGCATTAAGTGCAAAAATAGGTGTACCGGTAAAACCGAAAATATGATAATTCTTAAAATATTTTACAATTCTTGTGTGCATATCGCCAAACTGTGAACGGTGGCATTCATCAAAGATAAGCACAATATGCTTGTCATAAACTTCGTGGCCCTTGTTCTTTTGAATAAACACATCAAGTTTTTGAATAGTAGTTACAATAATGCTTGAAGTATCGTCCTCAAGTTGTTTTTGAAGAATGGCGGTGTTTTTATTGCTGTTTGCTGCACCTTTTTCAAATCGGTCATATTCCTTGATTGTTTGATAGTCAAGGTCTTTACGGTCAACTACAAAAAGCACCTTGTCAATATACGGCAATTTTGATGCAAGAAGTGCAGTCTTAAAAGAGGTTAAGGTCTTGCCCGAACCTGTGGTATGCCAAATATATCCGCCTGCTTTGATTGTGCCTGTTTGCTTGTAATTGGTTGAAACTTCAATACGGTTAAGTATTCTTTCGGTTGCTACAATTTGATAAGGTCGCATAACAAGCAATAACTGCTCACTTGTGAATATGCAATATTTAGTAAGAATGTTAAGTATCGTATGCTTTGCGAAAAATGTTTTTGTAAAGTCAACAAGGTCGGCTATAACTCTGTTGTTGCCGTCTGCCCAAAAAGAGGTAAATTCAAAGCTGTTGCTTGTCTTTTTACCCTTTGAGCGTTTGCCGTTTTGCTCTTTGATATGAGCGTTACGGGTAGTGTTAGAGTAATATTTTGTGTTTGTACCGTTGGAAATAACAAACACCTGAACATACTCATACAGTCCGCAACCTGCCCAAAAACTGTCTCTTTGGTATCTTTCGATTTGGTTAAACGCTTCCTTAATCGGAACGCCTCGCCTTTTAAGTTCAATATGTACCAAAGGCAATCCGTTTACAAGAATTGTAACATCATAGCGAGTATCGTGTGCTCCGCCTTCTTCAACATATTGGTTGATAACCTGCAAGCTGTTGTTGTGAATATTCGCCTTATCAATCAAATAAATGTTTTTGGAAGAACCGTCATCACGGCGTAAAACTTGAATATGATCCTCTTGAATTTTTCTCGTTTTTTCAACAATACCTTCGTTTGAATTAGCAATCTTGTTTTCAAAAAATTGCTTCCATTCCCTGTCGCTGAAACTATAGTTATTTAGTTTTTCAAGTTGATGTCGCAAATTATCAATAAGAGCAGACGGACTGTCAATCTTCAAATATTGATAGCCTTGCTCCGTAAGCATTTTTATAAAAGCGTTTTCAAGTGCAGCTTCGCTTTGATATGCGTCCGAACGGGTTTGCTGTGGTTCATATTCAGTTACAACCGTACTTTCGGCAGTCGACATTACAACATTATATTCGCTCATGAACTTTACTTCCTCTCTACTTGTAAGTTGTCTTTTACCCAGTTCCATTTTGCTAACGCTTCGCTATATTTGCCTATTTGCTCTTTTATACTTGTGGTAATAGTATCGCAAATAGATTTATTAGTTACTTTAACCGTATTAAAAGCTCTAACTGTATAAAAAGCTTGGTTACCTAAATAATCAATAATTAGTTCATCATCAACTTTTCTAATAAAAGTATTTACTTTCGGCAATATTCTTATTGAAACATTATCATAAGTCAATACATCATCACCTTTTTCAGTTTTATGCGACAAAATTGATATACATGGTGGCTTACCTTCATAATCGCCTTTAGTGTATGCATTTACTAAACCCTCGCCCCATACAATAGAATCATCAATATACATTTTTCCAATTGAGACAGAACCTCTCATTAATAGCTGATACCTATATAAAGATAAAAATTGAAATCTGCATAACGCAGTTATTAGTTTAACAAGTTTTTCTTCATTGTTGTTAGTATCAACAGGCAATGCTAAAAGAATATTATCTGAAAAAGTCCTTACTTCACAATCATTTAAACGCATATCACATTTATCTTGCTTTATCATATCATACAGAAACTTAACGCACTCTAATATCTTTTCCGAATCATCAGAACTCATAGCATTTTTTGTTCCTAAAAAATCCACATAGGCAATTATATATATTTTTTCTTTAAAATCATGCATGATTTTTCTCCTTGAAAGATAACAGCTTATCACGATAATACTCGTATTGCTTTTGTCTTGCTTCGATTTCGGCAGGAAGTCCCTCGCTGATATCGTTGCAAAGTTTATCAAATCTGTCGAGCATAGATACAATGCGCTCTTGTTCTTCAAGAGGTGGGATTGGAAACTTCAGCTTCTTAAATTTATCCATATCAACAGAAGCAAAACTTGAAACATTCAAATTGTTTTTGCACCACTCATCAATCTTAAAAAAGTAATAATAAATATATTTCATATTAAGTTGATTTGAATATTCATTTTTTACAGTAAGATATGTAAATCTTTGATTAGCAAGTGAATCCACAGTAATTAAAGCATGTTCACCAATAGTTGCGGATGTCGCTAAAATAATTGAATTTGCAGGAAATAGTTTTCCTTTTACTGCAATAGGGGTAATGTGCTGAATTGAATCATTAAGAATGTGACCATTTTCTCTAATGTCTTCCATTCTAAACCAAGGTATAGTTCCGTTTGTCCAATACTCGCTTTTGCTCTTTGAAGGAGTGTAACCATTTCGCAAATTAAATAAATCCTGAATGGAAAGCCACTTTATCGCTTTACTGCGTGTTAGCTCTCTCTCTCTCTACTTTAACAATATGTGAACAAGCCTTATCGTCAAACGACAATAAAGTATCACGATAGTATTCATATTGATTTTTGCGTGCCTCTATCTCGGCAGGTAAACCATTTGAAATATCATTGCAAAGGTGATCAAACCTTTCAATCATATTAGCAATTTTTTCTTGTTCAGATAATGGTGGAATAGGGATAATAATATCGCTTATTGCAGGTACACTTGAATGTACTACCTTACTTTTTACTTTTCCTTTACTCTTTTGGCTTTGTGCGTTAGTTGTCGAAAGAACATAAGCCATATATTTTGGATTTTGATTATGCTTTAATACAACTATATCACCACCGGCTAAACATTTATCATGTCCTAAATAAACACAAGATTTTGCAATTTCTTCTACGCTTTCGCCTGTAATAGCAAAAAGTACATCACCGTGTTCAAAATATTTTTTATTTTGTATTTTATCTTCATCTGTATGAGATACACAATTATTAAAAGTAACATTGTATGTTGTATATATTTCGCCATAACGAACACAAGGAATACCCGTTTCGGTTACTTCATCTCTTTTTATACCTGCGCCTCTATAAATAGCGGTAGCAATATCTCCAAGCCTTTTGTACTCAACATTTGAGCAATCAATATCAGGGATTTTCTTTGTTACATCTTCGTTTCTAAAATCTAAAAGATAATCTCTGTAAAAAGCATATTGCTTTTGCCTTGCTGCAAGCTCTGCCGTAAGTTCTGCCGTAAGTTCTGTGAAATTGTCAAGTATCTTGACAATTTCATCCTGCACCTCCATTGGAGGTACAGGAACTTTAAAAGACTGCAACATTGGTAGCGTAATATATGGTACAGATCCTTTTTTGCAGTTAATCATAATATAATCTTTAAGATAAGCCCTCAAATAATGAAATAAATATGCTTTTTCTATAAATTTGAATTTATCCAAAACATAGGTTCTTTGATAGGCATTAAATTTACCTTCATAACTATTAATGTGACCAACTTGGCTTCCATTTCCAGAAATAAGAATTGCAGAAGTATCAAATGCATAATTATTAATTCGATATGGATTTGCATCGCAAGTAAAAAACGGGTAATTACCATTATCATCTTTTGCATTTGCATTTAACTTGCCTGTTCTTATTTGGCACATGTCTCCAAGATTTTTATTTTCTACGCCATCGGGGCAAAGTTCGTTTATAAGTTCTTCAAGTTTAGTCATTTTTATCACTCTCTAATAATGTTCTAACTACATCTGTTTCATTATAATTAAAATCATTTGATTTAACTTCGTGTTTTCTAAATTGTATTTTTTTAATTCCTGTAGAGTATAAAACCACATTGTATATAGAGGATTTAACACCAACTGTATCAATAGGCATATAACACGAGCTATATCTTATTCCATCAGGATAATTCTTTTTTATGGTATTACAAATCATATTTGTCATTTTATAATACTTGATATTTTTGTTTAGCACTCCGTATTTGAATTGTAGTTTCATAGTCGATATATCATATATAGAAAAGTCATCCAAATCAAGCTGACCATATTTATTATCAAGATAATGAAACAGGTCTTGGTTTTTATCACTTCTTGACGGAGCAATCAGAAAGGCGTTAAGAACCATTCCTATCAATCTATACATTTCATTATCGCTTAAAGGAGTAATAAAGCCACCCACCTCAATATCTTCAATACATTCATAAGTTCCAACAACATACTTTTGATTAGGTTTCAAATGTGTCTCTAATCTACATAGAAATTCATCATTTGATAAATACAAGGCTTCTTCGCCTTGAATATTAGCCCGATTTTCGGTTCTCTTGGGATTTGGATTCCATTGAGAAATGTCAGAAAAATCAATATTATTATCAAAATACCGTATTCGATATAATTGAGTACCCTTGTTGATTTTATTTGAGCCATACTTAAGTTCAATTCCTTCTTTGCTGAGAGCAACATAATTTGATATTACTGAAACATAATTTGCATCATATAGTATCAAATCACATATTGCTTGAATAACATCCTCGATCTTATTGTTCTTTATCGCAATGATATATTTTTGAATCAGGTCATATAACTCTTCTTTGTTTGACAATGTTATCCCTCAATATCCTTAATAATTTTATCAATCTCTGCACGGAGTGTGTTTTCTTTTGCCACTATCTCGGCAATTTGAGCATTGAGTTCGGTAATATCTATCTTTTCGGAAGTGTCCTCTTTCTCAACATAAGTTGAAACGGAAAGATTGTAATCTTCCTCGGCGATAGCGTCATTAGGGACAAGTTTTGAAAAGTATTCGGTTTCGATTCTTTCATAGCAGGTTGAAACGATTTTTTCAATATTCTCATCGGTCAGCTTATTGTTATTTGTCACCTTAACAAACTCTTTTGATGCGTCGATAAAAAGAGTGCTATTTTCGCTCTTTGACTTTTTAAGCACCATAATGCAGGTTGCTATTGAAGTGCCGTAAAAAAGATTATCGGGAAGTTGAATAATTGCATCAATAAAGTTGTTATCAACAAGATATTTTCTGATTTTCTTTTCTGCACCACCACGGTACATAATGCCGGGAAAACAAACGATAGCGGCAGTACCGTTAGTTGCAAGCCAAGAAAGAGAGTGCATAACAAACGCAAGGTCAGCCTTTGACTTTGGCGCAAGCACACCGGCAGGAGAAAAACGAGGGTCATTGATAAGCACAGGGTTGTCATCACCCTCCCATCTAATGGAATAAGGCGGATTAGACACGATAGCTTCAAAAGGCTCATCATCCCAATGCTGTGGATTAATAAGCGTATCTTCGTTAGCAATATTAAATTTATCGTAATCAATATCGTGCAAAAACATATTGATACGGCAAAGGTTATATGTAGTTATATTGATTTCCTGACCGTAAAAGCCTTGACGAACAGCGTCTTTGCCAAGGACTTTAGCAGCCTTTAGCAAAAGAGAGCCTGAACCGCAAGCAGGATCATAAACCTTATTAACCTCGGTTTTGCCTGCAACTGCAATACAGGTAAGAAGTTCGCTGACCTCTTGAGGAGTAAAGTATTCGCCACCGCTTTTACCGGCATTAGAGGCGTACATACCCATAAGGAACTCATAAGCGTCACCAAATGCGTCAATGGTATTATCTTGATAATCGCCAAGTTGCAAATCACCAACACCGTTAATGATTTTAACAAGCCTTTCATTACGCTTGATAACCGTACCGCCGAGTTTATTGCTATTCACATCAATATCATCAAACAAGCCTGCAAAATCATCTTCACTGTCAGCACCCTGTGCAGACTCCTCAATATGACGGAACACTTTTTCAAGTGTTTCGTTAAGGTTATCATCGTTAGGTGCTTTCTTTCTGATATTACAAAAAAGCTCCGACGGTTTGATGAAAAAGCCTTTTTCATTTACAAGGTCTTCTCTTGCAAACTCTGCTTCTTCATCCGACAAAGCGATATAATCAAAATCGGTATTGCCTGCAGCGTGCTCGCCTTTATTGATATAGTTCGTAAGATTTTCGCTTATATAGCGATAGAACATAAATCCCAACACGTAAGACTTGAAATCCCAGCCGTCAACAGAACCACGCAAGTCATCTGCGATTGCCCATATAGCACGGTGAAGTTCGTCACGCTCTTGTTCCTTTTTAGTGTCCATTTTCATTCTCCTGATTGTATATTAATATAAACTAAATATATCATATTTACAGAACAAATACAAACTTTTTTGTTAATTGTACAAATAATGGTACTGGTAATGAATCCTCATCTATAAATGCTGAGGTTTGATAAGACAGTATGATAAAACTGAATAAAACTAAGGCATTGCAATGGCAGATGAGGCTTTGACTGTAAAAGGTCAGAGCCTTTTTCTGTATCAGCAATTCGCACATTCGTCATTTTGTTTTGCATTCGGTATAATTAAATTACCAAATACAAGGAGGCTTCGATATGAAAATAAATTTTGAAAATATTGGCGGTAGTTATTCGCAACAGAGCAACAGAAATCGTTAATGAACAAGTGATTTATAAATGAGAAAAAGGCACAACTTACGGAAAAAATTCCGTAGGCTGTGCCTTAAATTTTATTTGCCAAGTTGCAATGCATAATCTTAGCGAGCAGACCATTTGGTTATCCAAACGGTAATTTTCTCGTTAGGGACACCCTAAACCCCGCTTTTTGTATTCGACTTTAATATTGAAAAAACAAAGTGGCTCAATGTTGCAAGGGAAAGCATTATTGACATATAGTCAAAGAGATAAAGCAGTAGGTGTTCGTTATCGCCAAGAAGAAAAAACTGATTTTTCAGAAACATGTAAGATGCTATATCCCGTTTGAAAAATGCGTAAATTCCGTATGCGAAAATGAGTATGAATATTATTTTGAAAGCAGTCTTCACTTTTGGTGAGAGTTGCTTTTTCTTTTTTATCATTAGCAAAATCATATTGAAATGAAGTCCGAGGTGGAGCGACATAAAAATAAATCCCCAATATGCAGAAAGCATATGGATTCTGTTCGCTGCATAGGTTGATTTTATATTCAAAAATACAAACAGATGCCTTGAAACAATTACCCCGCTGACGATTGAGCCGACAAATGATATAAGCACAAGCAAAACAAGAATATTTTGAAAAATTCTTATAGGTGTTTGCCTGCCTTTTGCTAAATGCTTTGCCCAATTTATATTGAGTGCGTGATGAACAACAAAAAGCACAAACATAGCAACGCCGACTACTTCGTGTGCAGTTGAGCCTAAAAGCTCGTAGGACATCAAAAGAAGCAGAGCAAATGTCATTAAAATATCAATTATCGGTTTTAGCTTTAATTTTATTTTTGAATTCATAAAGTTTTATTTAATTACTCTCATCTTATCTAAAAATTTTTAAGTTAACACAGACCTGCTTTATTAAGTTCTTTATTCAACCTTTTCACAGCGGACTTCAAGACAAATTCCGTGTGTCTGCCTGATGATATGAAACAATAAATTTCGTGATATACAGCATAAAACGAGCATTTCAAATCCACATTTTTTGAAACCGGATATTTTGTTTTATATGTATCATAGAGTTTGAAAGACTCGCCTGTAAGATTTCTTAATTGAAACAAGTCATATTCTTTATCTGCCCATCTGCATTCGAGCGGGTCAATAATTGCGGTAATATTCAACTTACCGTCGCTCATAACATTCATTACATTGAGGTCACCGTGAATAAGCGAAGCATGCTCGATGGGTTCACTGAAAATGTAATCAAAATTTTTCCAGGCTGTTTGCATAACTTTTATTGTTTTGTCATTTATTTTTCCGTCTGTATGCATCTTGAGTGCAGTATCAAGAATGTCTTTTGCGTAAGGCTTATAAAAATCCAGCCAACTGTCAAATTCGGGATTGTCAATACTGCCGAATTTTTCGTTTGTAATACTGTGCCAGTGTGCCAAAGCGTCGACAATATTATTTGCAAATTTTTGTTTTGTCCGTTTAGTCAAAAACAGTTTTTTGAAATCGGTAAAGCAATCGGTACCGTTAACATATTCCTCAACAATAAAATCCATAGGAATCTCATCACCGGCATCAACGGTAAAATACACGGTAGGAATATGAATCAGTGTATCATTTCCAAGAAGATTTAATGCATTTGCTTCACTGATATGCATACCGCTTACACGACAAACCTTAACTATTAATTTGTACGGTGAAACAGGTATTTCGACTTTATATACATAGCCAAAAGAGCCTCCGCCGATATATTTAACGCTTGGCTTTTCACAGGCATAGTGTTTGGAGATTATTGTATTAACAAAATTTTGTGTTTGCTCTTTGCTGTAATCTTTAATAACTTTTTGTTTCATATTTTTTTATTTAATTCTCCGGCCTCTTTGGCGTTCGTTGCCATTCCCATATATTTCATACCGTAAAGTCCGGCAAAGCGTTTCATTGTGTATTCGCCTGCGTCAAGCATCCACTTTTCAGGTGCTGCACCTTGAAATACAAAATATAACTTTCTGCCTGAGAGTTCGCTCTCGTCAACCTTGCCGTAAAAACGGTCTAAAACATTACGAACAGAGCCGCAAATATTGTGCCAATAAAGCGGAGAACCGATAATGATTGTGTCAACCTCTTTCATTTTTTCAATCACTCTGTCAAGTCCATCATGAGGTAAAGTTTGACCGTATGAGCCGATTGTGAAGTCAGTTAAATTAAGTGTTTCGTATTCCTTGCCGTTCAAAAGAATTGAGGCAAGATTAGCAGTATTTCCGTTTTCGTTCGGACTGCCGTTAATAAAAAGAATTTTCATAATATTACCTCTCTTAATAATTTAATGTTCGCCGAAAAGCCAAGACATAATGGTATCCCCGTAACAGTAACCGCCAAAAGCACAACTGTAAATTTGCGGATTTTATTTAAGGTCAAGACCGTTTACCCAAGATTCAACCTTGCTTGATGAAGCACCTGAAGAAAATCTTTCGCCGTCCTGCCAATTGCCTGTGCCTGCCATATCAACTAAAAGGTCACCACTCTGACCTAAGCCTGATGATGTTGATGTGCAAAACGGAATAACGGTTTTGCCGCTGAAATCATTGCCCTTAACAAAATTGTTTACAGGCCAAGCAGCAATGCCCCACCAAATCGGATAGCCGATAAATACTGTATCATAATCTGCCCAATTATCGGGCGTAGTCTTTGTAAGTGGTACATCACGCTTGCTTTCGTCGTTGTGCTCAACGCTTACACGGCTGTTGTCATCAGTCCAGTTAAGGTCATCGCTTGTGTAAGGGTCAACAGGTGTAATCTCAAACAAATCTGCTCCGGAAGTGTTGGCTATAGTTTCTGCAACAGCTTTTGTGCTACCTGTTGCAGAATAATAAACAACTAATATTTTTGAACTTGTATTAGAATTTTGAGTATTTTCATCGGTAGATTTTGAAGTATCTGCCGTTTGTGAAGTGCTTGGGGTTGTATTTGAATTGTCGCTTGAATTATTAGAGCAAGCTGCGAACGAAAACACAAGCACGAGTGACAAAAGAATTGAGGTTAATTTTTTCATAATCTTAATCTCCTTTAGTTTAATTATTTTTGTTCGTCAACAGGCGGTATCATCTCGACATACTTTTTAAGCATTTTCGGTGTTGAGGTATAATATCTTACGCCCTTATCAAGTAATGATATTTTTGCCATTTCTTCATCAGTAAGTGAAAAATCAAAAATATCAAAATTTGCCTTAATATGGTCGCTGTTCTTTGAACCCGGGATAATAATGTTACCCTCCTGAATATGCCAACGAAGAATGATTTGAGCTGTCGACTTACCGTATTTTTTAGCAAGGCTCTTAAAGAGTGGCTCATTGAGAAGTGCATTATCGCCGTGACCCAGCGGATACCAAGCCTGAATTTTAATATCCTCGTGAGAAAGGAATTTTTTTAGTTCCTTTTCCTGATAATACGGGTGCACTTCGGTTTGAAGAACGGACGGCTTAACCTCGCAGATATTTAGGATTTCGCAAATCTGCTCTTCGTTAAAGTTTGAAAGACCGATTCCACGAACCTTGCCGTCCTTGTATGCTTTTTCCATTTGCTTATATCCTGCAATGTAGTTTCCGGCAGGCTGATGAATTAAAAGCAAATCGATATAATCTGTTTGAAGTCTTTCAAGAGTTTTGTCTACTGCATCGTCCTGCTCATAAAATGACGGCCAAAGCTTTGTCTCAAGAAAAATATTTTTACGATCAGTGCCTGCGTTTTTCATAGCTCTGCCTACTGCTTTTTCTTTGCAATATGCGTTTGCCGTATCAATAAGTTGACAGCCGTTTTTGAGAGCGTAGGTTGCAGATGCCTCTGCCTCGTCAGGGGACAGCAAAAATGTTCCGATACCCTGCATTGGCATTTCAACGCCGTTATTTAACTTTGTAAATTCCATAATTAACACACCTTTCTTATTTACATTCATTGAATATTTCGAGGATTTCCTCGTGTGTCATCTTTTTGTATGCACCCGGTACAATACCGCATGAGTCTGCAATTTCTTTAAGGTTGATGTTTTCATCAATTCCAAGTTCCTTAAATGTTGTCGGCATACCGATTTCCTTAATAAAATCTGCCAGGGCCTCAACACCTGCCTTTGCAAGCTCTTCGTCTGTTTTGCCGTCCTTTGAAATGCCCCAAACATTAACTGCAAACTGAGCAAATTTCTTTTCGCCTGCCTTACAAATATGTCTGTAATAAACAGGGTGAAGAACGGCAAGACCTGCACCGTGATTGCAGTTGGTATATGCACCGAGCTGATGCTCCATTTGGTGGCACTCAAAATCCGTCTTTTTGCCAAGTTTGATGATACGGTTTTCTGCCATTGTAGCGTCCCACATCAAGTTACTTCTTGCTGTGTAGTCCTCGGGATTTTTGATAGCGGCACGCAAATTGGTGATAACATTTTTCATAAGAGCCTCGGATATATCGTCCGATACATTGCTTTCATTCGGCTCGCTAAAATAGATTTCCATAATGTGTGAAAGAGTATCAAAGGCCCCCGATACCATTTGAAATTCAGGAACACTGTAGGTGTAGGTCGAATCAAGCATAACGAATTTTGCGTTAAGCTGAGGATAATCTTTGCCTGTTTTGATTTTAAGTTCTTCGTTTGTGATTACGGCACCGCCGTTACATTCACTGCCCGTGCCTGAAACAGTGACGATAATACCGAGCGGCAACGGTTCAAAATCAATCACACCCGGTCTTGCCCAAAAGTCAGCCCAAATGTCGCCGTCATATTTTGCACCGAGTGAAATTGCCTTACAGCAGTCCATAACGCTTCCGCCGCCTACTGCAAGAATCAAATCGGCGTTGCTTTCTTTAGCAAGCTTAACCCCCTCAAGTACCTTGCTGTAGGTCGGGTTTGACGGAATACCGCCAAACTCAACAACTGCCTTGTTTTCTTTTTTGAGTACGGTTATAACCTCGTCATAAATGCCGTTTTTCTTAATCGAGCCACCGCCGTAGCAGAGCATAACCGTGTCGCCGTAAGCTGAAATAATATTTGAAAGATATTCTTTTACACAGCCTTCACCGAAATATACCTTTGACGAATTTTCAAAAATAAAATTATTCATAGCTTTGTCTCCTATCCTGAAAATTTGATTTTATTATTTCATCGAGTGATACATTTTCATTCCTGTATCGCTCGTTTTTGTTTTTCTCGTGCTTAATGATAATTGCCTTTTGAGGGCAAGCGTGAACGCAGGCAAGGCAGTATTCGCATTTTTTGCTTCGCCTTTGTGCGTAATCCGTCAGCACAATTATATTGCCTGTCGGGCAAACCTTTTCGCACACTTTACAGCCGATACATTTATCGGTTATTTTAATCATCTTGCCGTTATTAAATGACGGAATGATTTTATTCAGCGTTGCCACTTGCTTGTGGAGTTTCCTGTCTGCGTCTGTTGCAGTTGGAACACCTTTTTTCATTAGTCTGATATTCTTGATTATATGTGCAATTTGAGCATCTGTATCTTTGTCAATTTTCTTTTCTTCTGCCATATCAAAAACAGGCAGGTAATTATCAACGCAGTGAACGGTATCTATATAATCAAAGTTGATACCGAGAGCCTTAAACTCGTTATATGTAAACTCGGGGCAGTCGCTTGCACTGTTGCCATAGGTTAAAATGAGATACATACATTTTGTTTCAAACTTCGATTTTTTCAAAAACTCTTTTACCGTATTCGGTATTTCGCCGCAATAAACAGGGCAAACAATACCGATTTGGTTGTCTGAATAGATTGATGAATTTTTTATAGCCTGCGGTATGCTGACAGGATATTCTTCAATACACTTTGCAACATAAAGGCTGTTGCCCGTTGCGGTGAAATAAAATACCATAATTACTCCTTGCTTTTAATGATGAAAGCTTGTAAATGTAATTTGTTCT
>ERZ506982.42-NODE-42-length-91106-cov-14.2991_pt1 | contig 91106 bp, 79 predicted proteins | sample MGYA00512886_ERZ506982 | MGnify/ENA metagenome assembly ERZ506982 | reverse complement strand
TCGAAATCGCTGAAACCCGCATAAACACTGGCTTTTTTAAGCAACTCGATTTATTGAAACTCATCTGCTGAACTTGTGGAACATATTGTAGCGGCACTGGAAAGTCACGGAATCAAATGCTGGTATGCCCCACGGGATGTAGATTCAAGCTATGCCGGAGATATTGTTAAAGCAATCAATACATGCAAAGTCTTCCTTCTGGTTATGAATGAGCAGTCTTCTCACTCTGCCCATGTACTCAATGAAATTGACTGTGCTTTTAACCGGTTCCATCAACATGAATCCATCCGCCTGTTACCTTTCCGAACCGATAACAGGGAAATATCGGATGATGTCCGGTATTACCTTGGACGGATTCATTTTCTGGATGGTACCGAACCGCCAGAAGAAGACCGTATCAATGCCCTTGTATCCAGAATTTCTTATTGGATTCAAAGCAGTGAATGGAACAACAATGCCCAACCGGTCGTTCAGGTTCAGAGCATACACAGTACCACCCTTGTACACAACACAAATTTTGTTGGCCGGGCATCTGAACTTAACGAAATATACCGTTTACTTCATAGCGACAACAATAAATTATTTTTATGCGGAACCGGTGGCATTGGAAAAAGTGAACTTGCCAGACAATATGGACTGAAATTTCAGAACGAATACCGAACCATTCTCTGGTTCACTTACAACAGTACGCTGGAAGATATGATCATCACAGATCAGTTTCTTCTCATCCATGGTCTGGAAAATGAGAAACAAGACCTTACAACTCCTCAGGCACGGGAAACTTATTATTATAAAAAGCTGAATTATTTAAAAGAACACTGTGATAAACATACACTTCTTATCATCGACAATTTTGATGCCGAAGATGAACGCACACAGGAACTTCTGGAGGGACCATATTCTGTAATTTTCACTACCCGTATCAGTCGTGAAAAAGATGGATATCAGGAACTTTCCATTCATCCAATGGACAATCCGGAAGATCTTATTGCTTTGTTTCAGAAATTTTATAAACGCCCTCTACAGTCTGGCGATGATATGATTCTCTTGCAGATTTTTGATAAGATTGCCCATCACACCTACGGCATCGAACTTCTGGCCAGACAAATGCAAGCCTCCAGAATGTCCCCTGCCAGTATGCTGGACTTTTTCAATGGAAAAGAAACTCCTGCCTCCAGACGTTCTCACATAGTAATGGAACATATCCTGAATGTAATGACAGATCTGTTCCACCTGGGCAGCCTTACAGAAGAGAAACTCTCCATCTTGAAAAATATGGCACTTCTTCCGGTAGAAGGTATTGAAACAGAGACTTTTTTTGACTTAACAGAACTAGATGATTTTATGTTGATAGATGAACTGATTGATTCCAGTTTTATCCAGTATAATTACATTACCGATGTGATATCCCTGCATCCACTCATCGTCAATACCATTCAGAAAAATGATCCTGATTTTGTAGATGACTGCCAGATTTATATCCAGAATCTGACCAGACAGCTCTCATCTTTTACACATTTAAAGTCAACGGAAAAGCGTACCCTGCTCTCACTTGCGGAAGCTTACTATCTGAAATGGTGCAGTCCATCCCGCTCTTTTGATATTCCATTCATGGAACATCTTGCGGAAGCTTATGCCGAATATTTTATACGAGACAAAAGTATTGCCATCATGAAACGGCTTCTGACGCTGAATCCGGAGCCACTGAAAGCCAGCTGGTATCACTACTACATTTCAAATCAGCTGCGCTGCCTTGAACAATATGATGGACTTTCTTCTGAAGCTGCGTTGTCCCTTTCCCTACTGAAAGACCTTCCGGATTCTTTAGAAAAGAAGCAGCAACTCTCCAGAAGTTATTCTATGATGGGATGGGCAAAATATCATACGGATGACTTTGAACAGGCTTTTTCTTATTTTGAACATTCTCTGCAGCTCCGTAAAGAAACGCTTTTAGACGACAATGTGCTGATCGCCTGGGCATATTTCAACAGTGCCAGTGTGCTGACTAAGATGAAAGAGACAGAAAAGGCCATTCAATATTATGAAGAAGCCATCAGGCGTTTCCTGCGGATTAACGAGATTGGTATCTGTGTACCTGCCTATATCTGTATCGCAGAAGCCTATCTTGATTTGAATGACTGCACAAAAGCTACGAATGCATTGGAGCAGGCTTTTACTTATGAATATGAATATTATGGTGAAGAAAATTGCCGGAAATACTGGCTTTATGATATCAAATCTAAGATTTTGGAAAAGCAGGGTAAAAACGATGAAGCTGCCGAATACCGGCGCTGGTCTGAAGAAGAATATAAGAAATATATTCAAAGTCGCGAAACATAACTTCCATGTTTCAATATAAAACTCTTCTAGGGATATGACAAAGAATCCCTGAAATCACAATCATTTGTCATTTTACTGTGATTTCAGGGATTTATTTCTGATTTCAGACTATAGCTTCCAGACTATTTTTTATTATTTTATCAGTCATCTAACAGTACATCATTAACCACATCGTATGCATCTTCCAATGCATCCAACGCTTCCGTCAGAGTGTCTGCTTTATCCGCTTCACCGTCTTCTTCATATTCATCCAGTATATTTACCAGAGAATCTTTTACTTGTTGGATGGATGTTATCAGGTCTTTTAACTGTTCTTCTTTTGTTGATGTGGTATTTATATTTACTATTTTGCTCACATTGTACCTCCCGTATTCTTGCCTATTTATTCTCTTGCTGATACATTTTTTCCAGTGTTCTAATTCTGATTCTTTACACTCATCTCATGCCATTCTTCCCCGCCCCAGGTTGACTGCGCGATTCCTTTATCTTTAAATCCGAATTTCTCATACATCGCTACCTTCGATTCCAGACAGGTAAGGATAATCTCTTTTCTTCCCCTTCCCCATTCTCTTTCGAGATACCGGCGTACCAGTTCTCTTGCAAGTCCCTGACTGCGGTATTCCGGCAGTACATCCAATCCCAGAAGCATGACATTCTTGCCTTCCGGGTTATGCAGACTGGCATCTGTAAAGAACTCGTCTTTTAATATCTCATCATCCGTCGCTAGTCCATTTAAAAAACCTGCCATCTTTCCATTTTCTTTATCAATCGCTACCAGAAATAAATCCGCAATTCCGGCAACACGGTCTTTCATATGCTTCTTAGAGCAGGCTTCATTCGGTGGAAAGCAGATTCTTTCAATCTCTGCCGCTTCTTCTGCTTCGTTCTGTTTTATGTTTCTAAATTCATATCTTTCTGAAATATGTGTATCTGTCATTTGCTTTTCTCCAATCCCATTACCGTATAAAATGTGTCGCAATTCGTTCTTCCTTTTCCGGTAATCCGAACTGTTCTTTTCCAAGCGCAATACTCTTCATCAAGAATGTCATATTTCTTGCAAGTGTACGCATCGTCTGTTTTCCTTCTCCGTCCTGCTCTGACTCACCCGGCATACGTCCATGAATGCTGTTCCAATACTGGCTTGATGCAACCGGCATTCCGGAGATTGTAAAATACTTGTTCAATTCATCAAATGTTGCTGAACAACCACCGCGTCTTGCACATACAACACTTGCTCCGACTTTCATCGTCTTGTCAAAATGACTGCTGTAGAACAAACGATCAAGACAAGCAATCAGTGTCGCATTTGCTGACGCATAATATACCGGGCTTGCAACGACAAGTCCATCGGCTTCTTCAAACTTTAGTGCCAGTTCATTTACCATATCGTTGAATACACATTTGCCTTTCTCATAGCAGGAACCACAGGCGATACAGCCTCGAATATCTTTATTGCCGACCAGTATAATCTCTGTCTCGATTCCGTTATCTTTAAATACCTGTTCCATTTCTTTTAATGCAACAGATGTATTGCCATTAGCCCGTGGACTTCCATTTAACATTAACACTTTTAAATTTTGCTGCATTGATTTGTTCCCCTTTCAATGATTCTCTTCCTGACAGATATTTCTTTCAGGATTCGCAAGTTTTTATGCTCATATCCTTAGCGTTCTGAATTCCACCGCATGCTTCCTCTTCCAGATCGGGAACAAATTCCGCTGACACACATAATTCTCCCTCTCTTTGATCGCAACCGCCTGAAAAAACGTCTTCCACATCTCTGTATATTCATCTTCATACTGTTCTGTTTTACGAAGTGACTCAAATTCGTCATCCGTCAGATAACGCAGATAGTTTGTTCCGTCTTTTGGATGTACGCATGCTGTTTTCCGGTTATCATCTATGATCATCCAATGTTCTGATGGCATCCGGTCCGCAAAATGTCTGCCGACCAGCATGATCACATCACTTTTGGGTTCCAGATGACTGACATAGACCTTTCTGTCCAGCGACTGGAATCGTGCAAATTCATTAAAATGATGGCTCTCATTACCGACTTTCCGCCGAAGTTCCAACATGCGCATCACATGAGGATTCGAATACTGTTCCAGTACCTTACTTCCCACTGCAAATCCGACACGCAAAAAATTATAGATTGCCTGTAACGCATCTTCCTCCGCAGAAAGGGTTGCATAATATACATCCAGATATGCTTCATCGGAAATATCCCTGCGAACAGAACGGATTACTTTTTCTGCTTTCACATTATCCCCGTCTACATGGACATATTCATCAAACATTGTCTGCTGTAATATCGGTTCTTTCTTTAATTGTATCTGATCATGACCGATTCGTAAAGCTTCCGACCAGGCATCATAGATGCAGGTCATAATGTCCTCCAGACGATCTTTACAAGTATATATCTTCATAATTTCCTACCCTATCCCAAAGTCTGCCAACGACAATTGCACATAAGATTCATTGGAATGTTCTATATTCCATACATCTTTCCTATCTACACTCACCAGTTGTCTCATAATATACGATGCTTCAACCGGTGTATGATACATCTGTTTTCCCCCACAGGTAATAAAATAATGCGCCCGCTTAAGTACCACACCCATCTTCTTTAAACTTGCAAAATCCAGTCTTCCATACCGTCTTGCATGTGTGATCCGGCTGGCGGATTTGGGACCGATTCCCGGTACCCGAAGCAGTCTTGCATAACTTGCAGTCTCTATTTCCACAGGAAATTGTTCGAGATGGCGTAATGCCCAGTCACACTTTGGATCGATCAGTTCATTGAAATCCGGCTTTTCTTCCGACAATAATTCACCTGCCTGGAATCCATAAAATCTAAGCAGCCAATCTGCCTGATAGAGGCGGTGTTCACGCAAAAGCGGTGTCGGTGTTCCAAGCCCCGGCAGTGCATCATCCTCATTCAGCGGAATATATGCTGAGTAAAACACTCGTTTCAGATCAAAGCCCTGATACAACTGCTGGGTCGTCTGCAATAATGTATAGTCACTTTCCCCCGTCGCACCGATGATCATCTGTGTACTCTGCCCAGCAGGTGCAAAACGACGCTTTAAACCAGACATATCATGGGGTGCTAACTGATATGCATTGTCCCATGTAAGGAGTCCATCCACTCTCCCCATTTCTTTTTGAGAAGGCAAAGTTCCGTCCTTTCCATCCGACAGTCTGTCTGTCTTCTTTTTTTCTTCCAGGCTTTCCCGATAATTCCTTTTGGATATTTCCGAAAAAATGCCGTTATTTAACAGTTGATTTCCCCTGCTTCTTTCCATATATGCTGTCTTTCCGATGGCCATCCGGTGTGCAGCAATTGTATTCTGAACCTTTCCCATAGGATTAAGGATTGTCTTCATTGTCTTATTCGGTGCAAGAGTCCGAAGACTCTCTTCCGTCGGAAGTTCCAGATTCACACTGATACGGTCGGCCAGATATCCCGCTGCAGCAAGAAGTTCATCCGAAGCTCCCGGAATCGTCTTCACATGGATATATCCGTTAAAATGATATTTTGTGCGAAGCAGCAGTAAAGTCTCACACATCTTTTCCATCGTGTATGTCGGATTTTTCAAAACTCCGGAGCTTAAGAAAAGACCTTCTATATAGTTACGCCTATAAAACTCAATCGTCAGTTCACAGATCTCTTCAGGTGTAAATGTTGCCCGTTTCACATCGTTACTTGCACGATTAATGCAATATTTACAATCATAGGCACAATGATTTGTCATCAGAATCTTTAATAAAGAAATACATCTTCCGTCCGCTGCAAAACTGTGACAGATGCCGCATGCCTCTGTATTGCCGAGTTCTCCTTTCTTTCCACGGCGGCTGGAACCACTTGACGTACATGCCACATCATATTTTGCCGCATCAGCGAGAATCTGTAATTTCTCCTGCGTTGTATAATTACTGTTTTTGATTTCTATATTCATAGTTTTATTATACAAACAAGCGTTCTTGTTTTCAAGCTTTTTCCGAACATTTGTTCTTTTCATCTACTATACATGACTGCTATCTTTATTTTTTCAGGAAATGTTCCCTGTTCGGATATACCTGCCTGAAAGCCTCAAGCGCCGCCTCCTGTAACAGTGCAAACTCTTTCTCCATATGAAGCAGATGCGGTGCACGAAAAGCGATCATACTAATCTGCTGCGCAATCTTTTTTGTCACTCCTTCTTCTGACATCTGTCCCATTCCAAATACAAGTGACGTAAATGCTCTTCCTCCCCTGCTGACTTCAATGAATTTCAGAAAGACATTCTGAAGCTCCTGCAAAAGAATTTCCTTATATACTTTTTCCTGAAGCAGTGATTCTGACAGCCCCAAAGTGGCAGCTATCTTCGCTCCCTGCTTTCTCCGTTTTCCTCCCAGATCCACTGTCGTACCCTCTGCCAGATATTTCATTTCCATAAGACATCTCATAAATTCATCTTTTACGGGTGTTCGTTTTCCATATCTTGCAATCCATAACTGTTTCCGGTATTTGTCTTTCTCCGACTCTCCGTCGCCGGTATTTGCTTTTAATAACTCCAGTCTTTTTACCGGATCTGTTTCTTTGTAAAATGCAATTATCCATGCGTTATCCATTTTCTATTTCCTCATTATTACTTCAAAAAATGATCTACATTACTGCTATCCACACGGCAATATTCGGAGACATAATATCTGCCTTCCTTTAAATGTTTCCGATTTGTGTCTTTTCCACAGACAATCTCTACCGATAATTCCGCCAATTCCATTGCCTGATCCTCTTTATCATTATAGACGGTTCCCTTCATTTTTCCAGTCTTGATTGCCTCCAGCGCATCGTCCAGACCGTCAATTCCAAATATGACAGGCCAGTTCCGGCAGTCATATCCGGCCTTCTGCCAGGCTGCCACTGCTCCCAGTGCCATCTCATCATTATTGGAAATAACCAGTTCTATCTTATCTCCATATTGTTCAATAAGACGACTCATCCTGTTTTCAGCCTGTCCACGGTTCCAGTCTGCAAACTGATAACTCAATTTTTCAAGATTAATCCCCTGTTCAAGCAAGGTCTTAACCGAATAGTCTGTTCTGCTGATGGCATCCTGATGTCCGGCCTCTCCTTCCAGAAGTATATACTGAATCTTCCCATCCTGATTCTTATCAACCTCCGGATGATTCTTAATATAATCCGCCACAATTTCTCCCTGCATGATCCCGGACTGCTCTGCGTTACATCCTATATAATACAGCTTCTCCCATTGCATCAGATCCTCCCTGACCGGCTCCCTGTTAAAAAAGAGAACCGGGATATCTTCTTGTTTTGCCATCCTGATAATACGGGATGGTGCCGTTCTGTCAACCAGATTCACACACAATACATCACAGCCGGCGTCAATCATCTCCTCAACGATCTCATTTTGATCCTGCTGATTATCATCGCCGTTTTTTACCGTTGTGATAATTTTCATATGATCTGTTTCCATTTTTTTCAGATTCTCTTTTAACTGATCCGTCATAGCATTGATAAATGGATCATCCTGCGTATAGGTTACAACTCCTATCCGGATGATATGATCTGTCTTTACACTCTTGTCTTCACATCCGGTAATCAGAAAAGCAATCAGCAGGATAACTGCTATCATACTTCTTCTTTTTCTGTTTTTTTTACTCATAAGAATATAAGAACCTTTCCAAATTATCATTTAATGAAAATTCATCTCTGTCAAACACCTTTATCTCTGTCTTATGGCCTTTTAGCTTGTAGAATCTGTGTTCCAGCCTTTGTGCCATTTCCCCGACACTTTTATATCCGATCTCATAGGCATCCGGAACCACCAGTCCCTGGATATTTCCGTTATCCAATAACACTACCGCTTTTACACTGCTCCCAATGCCATATATGTCCGCTCCCTGATATGAATCTTCATCAGACTGCTCGCCTAGTTCTTCCAATGCATGTGGATCCAGAACCACTATTGCATCTACTTTATCTTTTTTACTCACTTTTTCATAGATATTCTGATCTTTTTTCCGGTAACAATACCAGTCGATCTCACTTTTGGTATCTTTCAGCGAATCCTTTAATCCCCGGATCGCATCCTGATCTGACTTTGATTCTTTCCAGTTTGCGACAACTCCGATTTTCTGCCGCTTCTTTCCCAGCTGCTTTCCAAGTTCAGAACCTATCTTATAATAATCCGGTCCGATTACCGGATTACCGGAATTCCCGCCTTCTTTGGAATATACATCCTCCATGATCAGTGTGTATGGCGTCTTGGCACACTGTTTTTTTAACATGTCTTTCGTATCACTTCCCGGTGCCGGACATATAATAAATGCATCTATATTGTTGTGCTTCTGCTCTTTTATAATTTCTTTTTCCATCTCTGCATTTTCAATTTCATCTGTATTACAGATAATCATATGAAGATTGTTTATTTTCGCCGACTGCTTCATCCCTTTAATCAGTGAATTCCACCGGTTATCTCCTGATTCCGGTAAGATCACCGCCACTCGTTTTTCCGGCACATCCCGGTCAAAAATCTTCCATGCAAAAAATAATGTCAGTATCAGGAAAATACACTCCAGTATCAGGAATGTAATTTTATTCTTTTTCATCTACATCCCTCCCCTGTATATATTTCTGCATCTCCAATTGTTCCGCATTTTCCTTTGTATATGGAATTGCCGGTATATGGATAACAACCCTGGTCCCCTCATCCGGTTCACTATATATCTCCAGGCCATATTGCTCACCAAACATCAGCTGAATTCTGGAATGCACATTGATCACGCCAACACCCGAACCATGTTTTGGAACTTTATTGTTATCTTTCAGGATATTTTTCAGAACTTCTTTTCGCATTCCCATTCCATTATCTTCTATAATAATGTAAATATCGTCTTCTTTCTTTTCTCCCCGGACTGTGATTTTTCCTTCATCGTCCTCATCCATATTTCCCACGCCGTAATAAATTGCATTTTCGAGAATCGGCTGAATGACTAATTTTACAATACAATAATCTTCTATCTCTTTATCAGTCTGAAATTCCATTTGAAAACGTTCTTTATAACGCACAAGCTGGATATTCATATAGCTTCTGCTGTGCTGAAGTTCATCTTTAACCGGAATGATCGTCTTTCCGCGGGACAAACTGACTCTTAAAAGCTTTGCCAGTTCGGAGATCATAATAACTGCTTCTTCATTTTTCTGTGCTTCGATCATCCAGGTAATAGATTCCAGTGTATTATACAGAAAATGTGGATTAATCTGACTTTGTAATGCATCCAGTTCACTTTTTCTCCGTTCATTCTGCTGACGGATAATTTCCTCCATAAGCGTCTCAATCCGTTCATATGATCTTTGAACAGAATAACCCAAATGTCGTATTTCTGAAGAACCTCCTATGTAAATATCCGTTTTTCCTCCTGCTTCATATGTTTTAACCGATTCATCCAGTTTCCGAATCGGTTTGGATATTTTTCTGGAAATCAGCCTGTTTCCTTCCAGAAGCATCATCATAAGAACCATGATTGTTGTAAAGATATAATATCTGAAATTGTTAATTCTTGCAGTCTGCACGCTCTCCGGTACAACTCCGATCAGTTTCCATCCTGTATAGGCAATGTTGCCAACCACTACACTTTCCTTGTGTCCATCTGTTGTGATCTCATAAGTGCCCTCCTCATACCCGGAAGCCTTCAGACTATTCTCTTCAAACAGTCCTCTGGCCATCTCTGTTTTTCTCGGATGATAGATCATCTGTCCGTCACGACTGATCATATAATAATAGATTCCTTCCGAAGAATCATTAATCTGCTTTAAGACATCTTCGATCACCGAATATTTCATATCTACAAGAAGGACTCCGCTTCCCGGAATCTCCCCATCGTTTATATCCACGTAACGGCTCAGTGAAACAACCCAATGATAACGATACAGACCATCTTCATACAAATTCTGAATATGCGGAATGGAAAAATGTACATTTTCAATTGCACTCTCGGCATTCTTATACCAGTCCTGTCCTTTTACATCTATATTTTCTTTTTCAACAGCAACCGGTTCCGAAGCAATCAACCGGCCTTCATTCCCATATAATGCCAGACTCTCGATTTTATCCGAATTCACCTCATATAATAAGCTGAACTGTTCAGCAAATTTTTCGCTGGATATATCAAATTCCTGAACGATATTATAATTCGCTGCGTCAAAAATCTGCCGGATATCTAACAGGTCCGAATTCACCCTGTCTACTGTGCTTTCCACCGTCGCCTCTGTATTTGATACTGCCATCTTATCAATCGCAAGCTTAAATCTTTGATACAAAAGGAATCCCATAGTTACAATCGTGACCAGTGTAATCGCCATAAGAACAGACATGATGATCGACTGTATATTAAATACAACATTTTCTTTTAAATCCGAATCTCTTTTTCCTTTTTTCACGCTTTTTCCTGTTCCCTTCATAAGGATTACTGTTCTACTTTACAGATGCTCTATACTTCGAAGGAGAAACTCCGAACTTCTTTTTAAATACATAACTAAAATAATTGGCATCGAGATACCCCACTTTTTCAGCTATTGTGTAACTTTTCTCATCTGTATTCAATATCATCTCTGCTGCAATATCCATTCTGTAATCTGTTAAATAAGAGATAAACGATTTTCCCGCTTCTTTTTTAAATACAGAAGAAAAATAAGAATTCGATACACCGAGAACCGCACATACCTCGTCCAATGATATATCCGCCTCCATATACCTTTCTTGCACAATGTTCTGTGCTTCCACAATGAGCCGTCTGGCAGAACTGTTTCTTGCACATTTCAGCTTTTCACTGATCGTTTTCGACATCTGCACAATCCATGCTGTCAGTGAACTCTCATCCATCTGCGATACTTTTTCGTAAATATTCTGCATATTACCGGATATTTTATTGAAATCCAGCGAATTATCTGTACAGAACTTAAAAAATCCACTGACGATCTCCATTGTAGCAAGATTATACTGACTCATGGTTTCTATATTTTTATGAAGCTTTTCCATCTCTCCATATGCTGCCCGCTCTATCTCTGCCGAATCTCCTATACGAATTGCACGAAACAGCGTCTGCATCCTTGACTCTTCTGACTGAACCGGTTTGATCTGTTCCTTCGGAACAATCTCTCCAATATTAATTGCCCGTTTTGTTCCGTATAAAACCCTGTAAGAAACTGCTTCTCTTGCCCGTTCATAGGAAAGACTAATCTCATACAGGCTGTCACACACGGTTCCGATTCCCGCTGTAACAACTGCACCCATGATGCGGTACGCCCACCGACAGAATCTGTCACAGGCATCTGTTATCTGGGTAATCTTATCTTCCGCATCCAGTTCCAGAATCAGCAGTGTATTTCCCATATATATAAATTCTCGACAGTTCCACTGATCCATCAGTCTCTGCTTGATCTCTCTTTCTACCGACATGGATAAAAGCAGTGGGTTCATGCCTTCTGGCACATGGTTCTCCGATGTGTGGAAGATTACACAACCAAAGAGAGGTCCTTTCATATCTACCTGATATGCCTGTAAAAACCTTTCATAATCATGTTTTTCTACTCTTCCTTCAATTAATGAAATAAAAAAATTGGACTGTAATTTCGGAAGTACTTCCTGAAAATAATCATTTAATTTTTTTACATTTAATTTTTCTTCTCTTTCCCTGTCCAGCGTATGTTTCAAATTAGTCAGACTTTCTGACAATTCTGTTGCATTGACCGGTTTGAGCATATATTCCTTGATTTCCAAATGCACTGCTTCTTTCGCATATTCAAACTCATCAAATCCCGTACAGAGCATGATATAAATATTCGGATATTCCCGATTCAGCCTTCTGGATAACTCTAACCCGTCCATATAAGGCATCTTAATATCCGTCAGCACCACATCCGGCTGGAGTTTTTCTACTAATTCCAGTGCTTTCACCCCATTTGTCGCACTTCCTGCCACCTCAAACCCCAGATCATTCCAATGAATTTTTTTCTCTATCATATCGATGACTTCGGCTTCATCATCTACGAGAATCACTTTATATCGTTCCATCTTTTTCCCCTTTTTCATGGCCGCTATACGTTTATTCCAGTATAACAAATTTACGCCTCTTATAGCATATCCAAATACAAAATCTGCCTTCAAAATTTTTTTACTCACAAATTCCTTTCGAACGCATCATGTCGAAAAAACCGTCCCTTTCATCTTTCCGATGAGCAGGACGGTCTACTTCTTTTTGTATAAGCCTGTATAAACAGTCTTTTATTTATTATTTCTTCTGTACATATTTCAGACAGTCAAGTGTTACTGCTGCCAGAATAATGATACCTTCAAAAATAAACTGAAGGTTTGTATCAATACCAAGAACCGTCAAAGAATAGGTCAATGATGTAAAGATCAGTACACCTGTCACAACTCCCGATATCTTACCAATACCACCGGTAAAGGAAACTCCACCAACTACGCAGGCTGCAATGGCGTCCATATCCCATCCCTGTCCGTAAGCGGCACTACCGGATCCAACCATTCGTACACACTCCAGCCATGAACCGAATCCATAAAGGATACCTGCAAGGATAAATGCTCCCATCGTTACTTTAAATACCGAGATTCCTGATACAGCTGCCGCCTCTGGATTTCCACCAACTGCATATAAATTTTTTCCAAATGTTGTCTTATTCCAGATAAACCATACAACAGCAATCGCAACTACTGCCCATAAAATAATCATCGGAAAACGTCCTGCCTGTGGAATAAAAATATTTGGGATTGTCGGATCAATCGCACCAAAAGAAACTCCTTTTGTAGCATATGTAACAAGACCAAAGATGATCAACATATTTGCCATCGTTGAAATAAATGGATGCATCTTAAATCTTGCCATGAAAAATCCGGCTGTCATTGCAAATACAGTTGTGAAAAGTATACACACACATAATGCTAATATAGCTCTTGATGCCGGTGCCATACCCGAAAAATCAAAAACATGTCCAAACACAGTACCTGTGTTAATTCCGTTATGCATGATAATGGTTGCTGTAACCATACCCATACCAACCATACGTCCTACAGAAAGGTCTGTACCTGTCAGAAGAATCAGACCGGCAACTCCAAGTGCAAGGAACATTCGCGGTGAAGCCTGCTGCAAAATGTTAAGGATGTTTGTGGTTGTAAAAAGCTGTGTATTTTTCACGAATGGTGTAATAATACACAATGCGATAAAGATCATGATAATTACAATATACAGACCGTTCTTATACAAGAACTGTGTCATATTAAATGTGTACTTGTAATTTTCAAAATTCTGTGCCTGCTTCTGTGCAAATGTATATTTTGACATTCTGAGCAGATCGATCAGGTGGAACTTATGCATGTATGCATCATGTTTTCTATCCTTGATCTCCTGGATCCTGGATTCATGTGTCATCTGCGCATCATATAATTTATTCTTATATGTGTATTTTTCAGCTTTGATCTCTTCTGCATCTTTCAGGCTGCTGACTGCCTTCTTATGTTCTTCCTGCAGATCCGCTTTTAATTTTTCAAAATTACTGTTTTCCGCTTTTTTCTCTGCTTCGCAGCTCTTTGCAACAATGTTATAATACTCACTGTTGTAATGTTTGGAAAGAAAACTTTCAGCATCTGCGATCAGTTTTACAATCTGCTGTTTATTTGCATCTTCTGTTGCTTTTGCCTTCTCCAGATTCTTCTTACATTCCCCGATAATCTTATTCTGTTCTTCTTTTGTTAAGTTCTTATTCTCTTTTGCTATTGCAATCTGATTTTTTAAACTGTTGACTTTGTCAGATCCTTCCACACGCAGTGCATCGATCTGCTCCTGTATTTTTCCAACATATTCGTCAATCGGTTTCAAAAGTATTGCTTCTTCTTCAGCCGAAATGATAATGCTTTTTTCTGCCATCTTCCATACCCCTCTCTGTTACAGATATTTTGCACTGAGTCTCAATAATTCTTCCTGGTTCGTCTCTTTTGTATTTACGATTCCGGCCAGTCGTCCGTTTGACATAACACCGATACGGTTCGTAATACCAAGAATCTCCGGCATCTCAGAAGATACAACAATAATTGTTTTCCCCTGCTTTGCCATATTGATGATCAGTTCGTAAATCTCATATTTCGCACCAACATCAATTCCTCGTGTCGGATCATCCATCATGAATACACTCGGTGAACGCTCCAGCCATTTTCCGAAGATTACCTTCTGCTGATTTCCTCCGGAAAGACTTGTGATCATATCATCCGGGCCCATACACTTTGTATGCATGATTTTAATCTCTTCCGCAGTTGCACGTACCATTCTGTCATGTGACAGCACTGCACCATTCTTATAATGGTTCATGTTAGCGATGGTCGTATTAAATGTAATATCGCCTTTTAAGAACAGACCATTAGCTTTTCTTTCTTCTGTGATCAGGGCAAATCCATGATCCATTGCATCTCTCGGCGATGAAAAGTTCATGAGCTTTCCATCGTATATTACATTTCCTTCTGCTCTTGTGCGGATTCCGAAGATTGTTTCTAAAAGTTCCGTACGTCCGGCACCAACCAGACCGTAAAATCCAAATATTTCTCCTTTTCTGATATCAAAGGATACATTTTGAATCTTTGGTGCATATTTTGACGAAAGATTCTGTACAGAGAGAATCTTCTCTCCGGGCTCATTGTCAACAGGTGGAAATCTGTTATCCAGCGAGCGCCCAACCATTGCCGATATCAGTTCATTCATATCTGTATCTTTGCACTCTTTTGTCATAACCAGACTACCATCTCTGAGCACAGATATCTCATCACATATATTGAATATCTCATCCATCTTATGTGATATATAAATCAGCGAAATTCCCTGTGCTTTCAACTGACGCATCATCTTGAAAAGTTTCTCAACTTCCGGTGCTGTCAGGGATGAGGTTGGTTCATCCAGTACAATTACTTTGGAATGATAGGAAATAGCTTTTGCAATCTCACACATCTGCCGCTGGGACACAGACATTTTTTTCATTGGCTGTGTCAGATTTGCTGTGATTCCAAGCTGTCTGAAGAGATTTGCGGTTTCCTTTTTCATTCTTCCTTCATCGACAATTCCAAAAGAATTCTTTGGATATCGTCCAAGAAACATATTATCTACAACGCTTCTTTCAAGACATTGGTTCAATTCTTGGTGTACCATCGCTACTCCGTTTTCCAGTGCATCTTTTGGTCCCGAGAAATTTACTTCTCTGCCGTCTAATATAATTGTCCCCTCATCTTTCTGATAAGTACCAAAGAGACATTTCATCATTGTCGATTTTCCGGCACCGTTTTCACCCATAAGTCCCATAATGGTCCCAGGTTTGACATTCAGGTTTATATGTTTCAGAACTTTGTTTCTACCGAACGACTTACTCATGCCATTGATCGATAAGATGTATTTATTCTTATCTACTGTCATAACTCTGCTTCCTTTTCTTGATGAAAGAAGGGTATCATCTCTGACACCCCTCTGCGTTTCATTCATTTACCATTTAACCAGTCTCTTATTTTGAGAGAAGTGATGTGTATGCTGATGCATTGTCTGTCTTAACCATGTTAATTGCAAATGCATCATATTCGTTTGGATTTCCGAGACGGTTTGTGATGTTCGACTCTGTCTGTCCATCTCCACCGATGTAATCAACCTTCAGGTTAAGGAGATCATCATAGTTCTCAAGAAGTGGCTGGTATGTTGAGCTCAGGAAGTTGTCTGATGCATTGTAAATATCCAGCCATACTTTCTTAGATGGACTCTTGCTTGAATCAAGCTGTTTTGACACTTTGTCATAAATCTTTGTTGAATCTGTAAAGTCTTTGTAATTATCAGCTGTTACTGCAACATTTAATGCGTAGTAAGATCTTTCTTCTTCGCTGTATCTGTAATCTTCACCTTCTGTCAGGCAGTTACCGGCATCATCTGCTGTACCAATACCTGTATCCACGTCTGCTCCGTCAAGTGCGTTACGGAGTACTCTTAATGTCAGATAAGCCTGAACATCTGCATGCTGAGAGATTGTTCCACCGTATCCTTCAGCGATTGCTGCAACAGCGTCACTGTTTGCATCATATCCGAATGTAGGAACTTTGTTATCTTTTGCCCATGCATTAAACATTGACATTCCCATACCATCATTGTTAGAAACAACAATATCGATCTGATCTCCGAAAGAAGCTTCCCATGTTCCGATTGCGTTACCTGCTGTAGCCGCATCCCATGTTGCCCCTGCTGAGTTCTTCATTTCCTGAGAAGCAAGCTCACGGACTGTAAATTCTTTTCCGTCTACATCAATCTTAGCATCCTGGACAACTTTTGCTTTTCCGTCTACGTTTGTTCCTGCCGGCTTGGAAGCAACTTCGTCACCATCTTTAACTCCTGTTCCAAGTGCTGCACGAACACCACGTGTACGTGCGATAGAATCATTATGTCCGATGTCACCGATTGCAAGTACGTATCCGATAACTCCATCACCATTTCTGTCAATCTTATCAGCATTTGCTTTGATATAATCAACAACCATCTCTCCCTGAAGTTCTGCTCCCTGATTAGCATCAAATCCTACATAATAAGTATCTTTGTTGAAATTCAACGCTTCTTTGTCCAATTCCCCTGTTGAACTATTAGAAGGTTGACGGTTAAACCAGCAAAGCGGTTTGTCCTTATTGGCTACAGAACTGCTGTCTGAAGATCCTGATGATTTTGAATCACCTGACGAAGATCCTCCGCAGCCTGCCAGTGATAATGCAAGTGTTGCTGCCATCATGAGTGCAAATACTTTTTTCTTTTTCATTTTCTTTCCTCCTGTTTTGTGCGTTTTGTTTTTAATCGCGTCTAACTCATTGACTAATCTCATTATAATTACAACACTATTTTTTTGACATAGAATATTTTTGGATTAATTATCAATATTTTTATATTGATCTATGTTTTTTTATACACTTTATCTAATTGTGCAGAATCTGTCTCTACTATATATAATATAAAACAAAAAAACTGCGATAATAACCTTCACGCTATTATCACAGTTTCTCTTATATGTTCTTATTACGAATAAAATAATGATTAAGCTGTTGCTTTCTTATCATCTGTTTTTTCAAGAAGTTTCTTTACACCCTGGATTGCAACCAACACACCAAGGATCAGAAGCAATACGGCAAAAATCAGCTGTAATGTATTTCCAAGATCCAGCCCTGTTGTCAGGAATGCTTTTGTCAGTTTCACGATCGTCATACCAAGTGCTGTAAATGTAACAGCCATCATGAATACCATTGGTCCCCAGAGCATGAATCCCTTGCGCTTCGTTTTCTTAAGGAATACCGCACAAGCTACCAGTGCCAGTACAGATAACAGCTGGTTGGCTGAACCGAATAAAGGCCAGATCTCTGCATAACCGACTTTTGTCAGGAAATATGCAAGTACCAGTGTAATAACCGTTGCAAAGTATTTATTCGTTACCACTTTTAAGAATGGACTCATGTTATCCTGATCTACATCATCATCGAGGAAGAATTCCTGGAATGACAGACGGCCTACTCTGGCTACGGAATCCAGAGAAGTCAGTGCAAATGCGGATACTGCCAGATTGATTAGCGTAAATACAAGAGAGTGTGGCAGTCCGATGACTGACAGGAAGTTCGCAATCGCTCCGGCGAAAATCTGAGGCTGTGTTGTCAGTCCCTGTGCTGCTGCTTCACCTTTGGCAAAAGATGCAACTGCGATCAGTGCAATAACTGCAAGCATACTTTCCATTAACATTGCTCCGAATGATACAGGAAGCATGTTCTTCTCATTCTTAATCTGTTTGGATGCTGTACCGGAAGATACCAGTGAATGGAAGCCGGAAACCGCACCACAAGCGATCGTTACAAATAAGATTGGGAACATATACTGTCCATCTACGTTAAAGCTTGTGAATGCCTGAAGGTTACAAGATGGATTTGCTACAAATACACCAACAATCGCACCAACAATCATAAAAATCAAAAGGTAACTATTCAGATAGTCACGAGGCTGAAGAAGTGCCCATACAGGAGCGACACTGGCAATCAGGATGTAAACGAAGATGATGAGATGCCATGCATCCAGTCCTACATACATTGGGAAGTGAAGTCCCAGTGCGATTGCTGCTACCAATAATACGATTGCAACCGCTGTATTAATCCACTTGTTGAATTTCGTATACTTCAAAAACATTCCAAGTCCGACTGCTTCTAAGATAAATATCATAGAAGTAGTTGCGACTGCACCGTTAGCTGCAATTTTTGTTACTTTTCCGGCTTCACTTACTGAGAATCCATTAAAGGTTCCGGCTACAACATCAGCAAAAGCTGCAACGACCAGAATACAAAACAGCCAGCAGAATAACAGGAATAATTTCTTACCTAATTTTCCGATATATTCTTCAATGATATATCCGATTGTACGTCCTTTATTCTTTACAGATGCATACATAGATGCGAAATCCTGAACGGCTCCAAAGAATACCCCTCCGATTAAGATCCATAAAAGTACCGGAAGCCATCCGAAGATTGCTGCCTGGATCGGTCCGTTGATCGGACCTGCACCTGCGATTGATGCAAACTGATGACCGAATACGACGTTCGTATCGGCCGGTACATAGTCAACCCCGTCTTCCATCTCATATGCCGGAGTTTTGGCATTTGGGTCAATGCCCCATTTGTTCTGGAGATAACGACCATAAAGAAGATATGCTCCACCAAGCACAACAATGGCAATGATCATCATTAATATTCCACTCATAAAATAATCCCTCTTCTTTCTCTTTAAAGTAAATATATAAAAAAACGCCTTCGCTATCCTTTCGGATAACAAAGGCGGAATATTCTTCCGTGGTACCACTTCGTTTTACTGCAGTCATCACTAACCACAACCACTTGTTACTGTCAAAATATCTAACAGTTTCTTCTGTAACGTGAAGACAACGTCCCGGCTTACTCGATACCTGACTATGTTGATTCTTCCAACCTGTATATTTCAGCGGGATGCTCCTGGGTGATATCATAAAATACTTTCTGCCGTTTCACACCATCCAACGGCTCTCTGAATTCCAGTTAACTTTTATGACGTATCCCTTTCATTGCATTTCTTATTTACTTTTTTAGCTTACTTAATGTTTTACACTTTTTTCTTGTAAAGTGCAAGAGTGGAATTAAACATAATTTACAAAAATACTATTCTATTTTTGTGCATTTTTTCACATTATATGATTCCGGTTATCTCTTCTACAGATTTCACAAAATAATCTGCTCCATCCAGTTCTCCCTTCTCACCATAACCATACAGGCATCCGATAAACGGACTTTTACAGGATCTGGCACATTCCAAATCCTGTCTTCTGTCTCCGATCACCAGATAAGGTCCCGGATAGTCCCGGATAACTTCCTGCACGATCTCCGTCTTAGGGCAGAAACCATACGATTCACAGTCATAAAACTGTTCAAACCATCTTTCCATTCGGAATTCTTCCCAATGTGCTTTGCGGTATGCCACCTTACAGTTGCTTAAGATCACAAGATGATATCCTCTGTTCTTCAAAGCTGTAAGCATCTCTTCCGCTCCCGGATACCACACTGCCCGGTGCTTCCTGATCTGCCTGACCATGGAATCTCCCACGATCGCACTCGCCTGATCTTTGTATCTCTGATCTAATTCCGGCAGAAATGTATCCCACATTTCTTTGCTGTTTAAGCCCAGCCAGCCTGCGATCTGCGCCGTCTCTATCTTCTGTTCCTCTACAACATTCTGTTCTGACAACCACTGATAAGCTTCCCTGAACGCCGGCTCATAGATTCCAAGAGTATTATGTATCGTTCCATCATAATCAAAAATGATTGTTTTCACCATCGGCTGCACCTGATTAAAGCTGCTTCATCAGATTTACCATCTCAATTGCGGACAATGCACAGTCATATCCTTTATTTCCTGCTTTACTTCCTGCACGTGCGATAGCCTGTTCGATATTCTCTGTTGTGATCACTCCGAATAATACCGGAATTCCTGTTGCAAGTTCAACCTGCGCGATTCCTTTGGCCGATTCATTACACACCAGATCATAGTGGGAAGTATCCCCGCGGATAACTGCTCCCACGCAGATGACTGCATCATACTTTCCGGACTGTGCCATCTTCTGTGCAGTCAGCGGAATCTCAAATGCTCCCGGTACCCATGCAGCCGTAATGTTCTCTTCTTCTACCCCATGTCTTACCAGCCCGTCGACGGCTCCGCCCAATAACTTATTCACAATGATCTCATTGAATCTGGCAGCCACGATTCCGACTTTCATTCCCTCAGGTGCTACTACTTTTCCTTCTACTAAATTGATCTGTCTCATGATTTCTTCCTCCTGTTATTCATTAAATCTTTTTATAATTCTATTTCTTTGAAAATGTGTCCCATCTTTTCCTGTTTTGTCTTCATATATTTCAGATCATACTTCTGCGGTGGGATCTCCAGCGGTACTCTTTCATTGATCTTCAGTCCAAACCCACCAAGTCCATAGACTTTGTCCGGATTATTGGTCAGAAGTCTCAATGACTTCACTCCGAGATCAGATAATATCTGCGCTCCGATCCAGTACTCTCTGAGATCCGGTGCAAATCCCAACTTTACATTGGCCTCTACCGTATCATATCCCTGCTCCTGCAGTGCATATGCCTTGATCTTATTGAGCAGCCCGATTCCTCTGCCTTCCTGCCTCATGTAAAGAATGATCCCTCTGCCTTCTGCTTCTACCTGACGCATCGCTGTCTGAAGCTGCAGACCACAGTCACATCTAAGCGAGCCAAATGCATCACCTGTCAGGCACTCCGAATGTACCCTGCAAAGTACATCTTCACCGTCTCCGATATCACCTTTTACCAGTGCAAGATGATGTTCTCCTGTAATATCATTGATATATCCGTGAAGTCTGAAATCTCCATACTGCGTCGGAAGGTCTGCAACCGCCTCTTCTTTTACATGTTTTTCATGGATTCTCATGTAATCCTGAAGATCACGGATCGTAATAAATGTAAGATTATGCTCTTTTGCAAGTTCCCACAGCTGTGGTGTACGCATCATTGTGCCATCTTCTTTCATAATCTCACAACACACGCCGCATTCTTTCAATCCAGCCAGTCTCACCAGATCGGTCGTTGCCTCTGTGTGTCCGTTCCGCACCAGGACTCCGCCTTTTCTGGCAATAAGTGGAAATACATGTCCCGGTCTTCTGAAATCTTCCGGCTTCGCATCTTCATCCACACATTTCATGATTGTATAGGAACGTTCTGCTGCCGAAATACCTGTCGTCGTATCAACATGGTCCACTGCAACGGTAAATGCTGTGCTGTGATTATCGGTATTCTCCGCAACCATCGGTGGAAAGTTAAGCCTTGCTGCAATTTCCGCACTCATCGGTGTACAGATAAGCCCTTTCGCATAAGTCGCCATAAAATTGATATTCTCCTGTGTTGCAAACTCTGCTGCACATACCAGATCCCCTTCGTTCTCTCTGTCCGGATCATCTGTAACCAGAATAACCTTTCCTTCCCTCAGATCCCTTAGTGCCTCTTCGATTGTATTGTACTGATTGTTTTGTGACATTCTATTTATCCTCCTGTTCTAAAATCCGAATTCCTGCAAAAATTCCATCGTAATTCCGGATTCTTTTTTCTCTTCTTCACTCTTTCCAAGGCCTAACAGCCTTTCTACGTATTTTCCGATCACATCATTCTCCAAATTCACCGAATCGCCCGGCACTTTTTCCAAAAGCGTTGTTTCTTCTCCTGTATGCGGGATAACCGATACCTGAAATCCCTCTTCCTCTACTTTTGCCACCGTCAGGCTGATGCCATCTATACAGATGGAGCCTTTTTCTACGATCAGATGTAATATCTGCGGCGATGTTCCGATAGATACCCAGATGGCATTCTCCTCCCGGGTCAGGGACCGGATCACACCGGTTCCGTCAATATGACCGCTTACGATATGTCCTCCAAATCTTCCGTCTGCAGCCATTGCCCGTTCCAGATTCACCTGACTTCCGACTTTACAGCTTCCCAGACTGCTTCTCCTGATGGTCTCTGCCATCACATCTGCAGTAAATCCATCCGGCTGAAGCGATGTAACGGTCAGGCACACTCCATTGACTGCGATACTGTCACCGATCTTCGTTCTTTCCAATACCTTCTTCGCCCTGACTGCCAGAACTCCCGACTCTCCGGTCAGCTGCATATAGCGGACCGTTCCTTTCTCTTCTACGATTCCTGTAAACATGGCTCCTCCTGTTCTTTTTCACATACCTGACAGATTATCCTGATGTCTTCACCGATCCGGCAGATATCCGTACATTTCAGTTTCAATGCTTCTGATGGAAGTCCGATGCCGATTCCTTGCACCGGTGTCTTACTGTTCTTTCCGCCAAATAATTTTGGTGCGATAAAACAGTGTACCTCTTTTACAATTCCTGCCCGCAGTGCACTGTCGTTCAGCGTGCCCCCGCCTTCCAGCAGAATGCTGTCAATGCCCTCATTTCCAAGATATGTCATCAGCTTTTTAAGGTCTATCTGACCTTTTTCATCCGGACAGCAGACAGTATCCACGCCTTTCGCATGTAACCGTTCTATTTTTTCTGTTATTTCTTCGTTCTCTTCCCGTCCTGCATAAGCCACGATTGTCCGGTACTCTTTTGCACTTCTTACGATCTGGCTGTCAATCGGTATCCTAAGACTGCTGTCGCATACTATTCTGACCGGACTTTTCCATCCTTCTACCCGGACATTCAACATCGGATCATCCGCAAGTACAGTCCCGATACCGGCCATAATACCCATATACCGGTGCCGCATATGCTGCACTTCCTGTCGGGCCGGTTCTCCTGTGATCCACTTCGATGCACCCGTCTTTGTTGCAATTTTCCCATCCAGTGTCATGGCATATTTCATCACTACATACGGTGTCTTCGTCGTAATATAATGGAAGAACACCGGGTTCAGACGGTCACATTCTTCCCGCATAAAATCCTGAACTACTGTAATTCCCGATTCACGCAATATCTGTGCACCTTTTCCTGCCACCTTTGGATTCGGATCCCTGGAACCAATCACCACTTTTTTAATCTTCTGTTCTATGATTGCTTCCGTACACGGCGGTGTCTTGCCATAATGACAGCATGGTTCCAGCGTAACATAGATTGTCGCACCCTCTGCCGATTCTGTAAGCGATGCGATTGCATTACGCTCTGCATGAAGTTCTCCGCATTTTTTATGATAACCTTCCCCGATGATCCGGCCGTCTTTTACGATCACCGCACCTACCATCGGATTCGGATTCGTCCATCCTTCTCCCTTTTTTGCAAGCCGGATTGCCCGGAGCATGTATTCCTGATCCGTCATTTTTCTTCCTTCTTTCTTAGTTATACAAAAACCCCTGCAGGATACCTACAGGGGAAATGATCTGTTACATGTAACTGACAAATGATCTGTTAACCAAAAAAGCTCTGAAATGGATCACCATCTCAGAGCTCAGACACTACATTCATCTATTAAAATAACTGTACCATCATCTTCTCTCATCCAGACTATACTGTCGGCTCCGGAATCACACCGGATCATGCCTCTCGGCCCGCGGGCTTTACCGCCGGTAGGGAATCGCACCCTGCCCTGAAGATTTCGTTTTTTTTATCATAATACTTTATACATCATTTGTAAAGCAAAAGTTTGGAAATAGCAAACTCCTTTTCACATTGATTTCATCTGCCAATTTTGTTATTCTATACGTATAGATTATTGTCACCTGAGAATACGTAGAATCTAAAGGAAATCAAATTATGAAAATAGAGAAAAAAATATGGCTCTCGTTGATCGCATCTGTCTTATTTGCCGTCATCTTTTCCATCTGGATATTCAGACAGGATACTGTTCGGAACGAACTGCCTTTTGATAACACCACCTCACTGAAAACAACAAGTTTTAAAACTGACGGTGCGAAAACAGAATCTGTGATCCTGTCCGATGAATTCCACTCGCAAAAAGCGATTCTTTTCCAGACTACTCATACCAATGCAGAAGTCTGGCTTGATGGGAAACTTATTTATCAATACGGAAATGAAAAACACACACCCAAATTCATGAAATCACCCGGCTCCTGCTGGCATATTGTAGACATTCCGGCAAACAGTGACACCAAGAAACTGACCGTCAAAATCATTCCTGTATATCAGGGTTATTACGGGAACCCGGTGCATCTTTTTCTGGGTACGAAGGGCGATTGTATTCTGAAGATTCTCAGCCAGAGTCTAGGAATACTGATCGTCAGTTGCGGTGTTTTATTTTTGGGATTTCTCTCTCTGGTATTGTATATTGCAGTGATTCGTAAGAAACAGGAGGATTTTTCCGAAGAAACATCTAAAATATTCCTGAATCTTGGAATCTTCTCCCTGTTGATTGCCTTATGGTCCCTGAAGCAATGCGGTTTCCTGCAGTTTTTAGTCCCGGATGGAAGAACACTGTATTTTATTGACTTCTTTACATTTTATCTCTTTCCTGTTCCGTTTAATTTCCTTTTGTATGATATTTGCAAAAGTAAATTCCGAAAAGGTGCCCTGTTCCTGTCTGTTTCTTATCTGATCAATATGGGCGCAGCCGTCCTTCTTCAGTGTATGGGAATTGTCGATATCTTCCTGATTCTTCCGATCACGCATCTGATCATGCTTGTGAATGCAGCATATACGATCAGACTAATCCATTACGAGGCAAAACAGCTTGGAAACGAACTTGCCAGAAAATTCAGATACCCGATGTACCTCATTATGTATTTTGCCTTGTCGGAACTATTGGTTTATTATATCCGCAGATTCCAGCAGACATCTGTATTTCTTCCGCTTGGGACTCTGCTGTTTATCCTTATGCTGATCTGGATCCAGGTATCGCAATATTATGAGCAGTGTATCCAGAAGCAAAAACTGATCTACTTCCAGAAACTGGCAAATATAGATATGCTCACCGAAGCCATGAACCGGAATGCCTATGAAAATATGATCCGTTATCTGGACGAACAGGAGCTGGAATTACATACAACCGGAGTTGTCTTGTTAGACCTTGATAATCTGAAGGAAATTAATGATAACTTTGGCCACGAAAAGGGAGATGAAGCCTTAAAGCTTTGCTATCAGTGTATCCGCCAGGCTTTTCCATCGGAACAGAATTGTTTCCGAATCGGTGGAGACGAATTTGCTTATATTTTCCATAAAGATGAAAAAGAGCTGATTGCCGATAAGATCCATAAACTGGAGCTGCTTCTAAATGAAAAGGATCAGGATCTTTCCTATTCTCTCAGCGTCTCCTCCGGATATGCCTATTATCAGCCTGACACCGATATGGATTTTAAAGATATCGTAAGACGCAGTGATACTATGCTTTACCGTGAAAAACGAAGAAAAAAAATATCACATTCCGCTTCTTCTCATCCGATGCTTTCTTCCGGAAAGCAATCTCGTGCACAAGGGATCACGGATGAACTGATCACGCAGGAGAAAAAATACCAGCATATTTCACCGACGGAATTATGCGGGATCATTGACCTGCTCAGTCCAAGTACCGATGACTATCTGTACTTTGTTGATTTCCGGACCGACTTTTACTATATTGCACCACAGTCACTGGAACGTTTCTGCGTTCCTCAAAATGCTTTTTATAATGTTATGGAAACACACCGGGACTTTGTATATGCCGAGGATTATCCGCTGCTGACTGCCGAATTCCGTGATCTGCTTACTACCAACCGTTGTATCCATAATATGGAATACCGCTGGCTGGATCTGAACAGGAATCCGGTCTGGATCAACTGCCGCGGATATCTTGTACGGGATGATTATCAAAAGCCGCTCTACATGGTTGGATGTATTAATGAGATCGGCGAAAAGCAGAAAGCAGATAATATCAGTGGACTTTTCGGCGAGAATGGTCTGATTGAATACCTGAAGACCCAGGAGACTCCTCTGGAAAATGGATTTCTGTTACGCCTTGGTATTGATAATTTCAAATCGATCAATGAAAAATTCGGATGGGATTATGGTGATTATATTCTCCGGAAAACTGCAGAGTGTATTTCGCACTGTATTTCAGGGGAACAGCAGGTATACAAATTATCCTCTGATGAATTTATCATCGTGGATATTACTTCTGACGATAAGCAGACAGCAGTACACCTTTACAATAAAATCAGGGAAAACATCAACCAGTTTATTAAAAAGAATCATTATACGGCAATCTTTACGATTTCCGGTGGGATTCTCCCATTTTATAATCTTCTGGAAAGCGAATATGATGAAATGATGAAGCGGACAGATTTTTCATTGAACACAGCTAAAAAACGGGGAAGAAACCGTTATTACATTTTCAATGAACAGGACTATCAACGGTTCTTACATCTGAAAGATATCAGCGATGTCCTTCATGCGGCAGTCATACATGACTTTCGTGGATTCTCTGTTGCCTTACAGCCATTGGTGAAAGCAGGCTGCAGACAGCCTTTTGGTGCGGAAACCTTGATGCGTTTTTCTTCCGGACAGTTCGGAACTATCTCACCGGCAGAATTTATCCCTATCCTGGAAGAAAGCGGACTCATCATTCCGGCCGGCCGCTGGATCATAAGGGAAGCTCTACAGGCATGTAAAAAGCTCCGTGAAACAATTCCGGACTTCCAGGTCAGCATCAATATCTCACAGATACAGATTGAAAAGTCTGATGTGATACAGGATATCTCTGCTGAACTTGAAAATACCAAACTTCCTCCGGAAGCATTGATCGTGGAATTAACAGAAAGTGCTTTGCTGGAAGACAATTCCAATGCACGGCATTTCCTGAAGGAATTAAGAAAAGCCGGCATACGGCTTGCACTGGATGATTTCGGAACCGGTTATTCGAACTTCCATTATCTCAATGAACTTCGTCCGGATATCATTAAAATTGACCGTTCCTTTACCGCAAAAGCTATAAAAGATGCAAAGGAATATGATCTTTTAAAACGATTCTGCACTATGATACACCGTCTGAACATAAAAATCTGCATAGAAGGTGTGGAGACTGAGGATGAATGGGAAAAGATCCGGCTGATGGATCCTGATTATAGTCAGGGATATCTGTGGGGAAAACCTTGCTCTTTCGATGAACTTCTTCAAAAAGGACTCCGGGTTTAATAAAACCGGAGTCCTTGAATTTTGCTGTCGAAGCCGACAAGACTCTGACCATCTACTGTTTTCAACCTGCTCCGGGATATTGTGCATGTGTGTTGATTCCGTCTTAATTTTCTGCTATTTGGCGCATGCGATTACAAAACTATTTTTCTGTAAACAAAAAAAGTGCGGAAGTCCTTGATTTTTTTAAGGGCTTCCGCATCTTGAATTATCCTTTATTTTTCTGAACCAGGCAGATACTTCCTGCTCCGCTACTGAGCAACAGTAGTATCATCCAGAAGAATATCTCATTATTATCCGCTGTTTTCGGACTTTTTACCGAAGTTTTTGTTCCACTTGCTTTTTCTTTATTCTCTGTTTTCACAGCTTCCAGCTGTTCTTTCGCTGGCTGCTCCGGTACAGGCGGTGTAACAGGCACAGGTGGCTGTCCCGGTTCTTCTGCCTCTTTGGTTGTCTGAATCATGTTCTGCTTCGCTGCACTTGCCATAACTGTATCAGAACCCTGTTCAAAGAAGCGAATCAACAACTCTTCACAGCAGGAATATTCTCCGGTCTCCACTGCACCGGCAAGCTGAGGATAGCTGTCAGAGCCGGCAAGGTAATTGTTAACTGCTACGGTATACTCTTTTGTATCATCCAGATCCTGCCCATCTTTTTGCACAGAAAGCACACGGGCACCCGCTGGCTGCGCCGGATCGAAGCGGACGGTAATTCCGCCAACCTGCAGATAACTTCCGCTGTCATTTGGCCACGCATCCCACTCACCACTGTCATTTGCAACAATACAGTTTTTCTGAATAGTAAGACTGGTCTCCAGCATTTCCTTTATCTGTGCGCCGGTCAGTTTTTTGGTCACCACATAGTTTCCATAAGGGCTGACATTGATGACATCTCCATACGTTACCGTTCCGGCAGCGATAGAAGCACGGATTCCACCAGCATTTTCAAAGGCTATATCAGCCCCTGTGGCAAGCAGGTACGCATCCGTTATGACATTTCCAAGATTTGTCTGTCCAATACGGATATGTTCCCAGACACCGTCTAATTCCACCGGTGAAGTACCGATGACACGATTCAGTACTGTCTCGTTTTCCGCTTTGATCGTATCCAATACAGCTGTCACGGAAGCATCCTTCGGATAGTTTTGTGCCGCTTCATAATCGACCGATGTCTTCTTATAATCCACATGTACGCTTCCATTCTCATCCATAGTACAGTTCAGATCGATCAGACCCACAGTATTTAAATAATATCCACTTTCCGATACATAGGTTGTTGAACCATCCGGTGTCGTCACAGATTCACTGAGTTCAATATGCTCATGTCCACACAGCCACAAATCGACGCCGTCCACCTGTGCAGCCACCTTCTTTGGATCAAGCGTATGGGACAATGCGATCACCACATCACACCCCTCTGCCTTTAACGCGGCAGCTTCCTTTCTTGCATAAGCTACCGCATCCTGAAAGTCCAGCCCCTCCACATTAGATGGTGTTGTCTTATTTTTCATCTCCGGATCACTTACACCAAACACACCGATCTTCAGTGTTTTTCCATTTTTTGTAATCTCTTTTACAAGTGCATCTGTATCAAAAAAGGATGTTCCGTCTGTATTTTTGATGTTACCGGATAAAATTTTGACATTAGCAATTCCACCAAGCTCTTTTAAACGATCTTTGCCATAACTCCAGTCATGGTTTCCTGTAGTCATTGCATCATATCCACAAGCTTTCATCAGTTTTGCCACTGATTCTCCCTTTACCAGTGTCGCAATCGATTGTCCATGAAAGGTATCTCCGGAATCTAACATCAGCGAACCGTCTGCTCCTTCCGTAAATGCCTGTGCAATTCCGCTCAGCCGGTCCATTCCGATCACCTGATTGTAATCGTCCTCTTCTACCCGCGCATGAATATCATTCGTATGTACAATTTTTACATCAAAAATTGTACTTCCGGACGCATTTCCATCCTCCGCCTGTACCGGCACTGCCGCAAATAATCCGAAAACCATCCCAATGGTCAGCAAAAGTGCCGTTACCTTATTCCATTGTTTTTTTAATTGCTTCATCTTAACTCCTTCCTTTAATGAAACGGACATTCGTAATCCGCCTTCACTCCTTGTTTATGAAAACAGGTCCTTTTGAACGAATGCGATAAAAGATTCTCCGGTTGTAATAACATAATCTGTCACACTGTTCTTCTATACTGATTATGATATCATGAAACTTTAACGCCCTCAACCTCACATTTGTTCTAATTGCAGGAACTGAATTTTGAAGAACAATGTTGTTCACAGCATTGCTCTTCTTTGCGTTTTAGGAAGGAATGGTAGGAGATGTTTCTCCTTTTTCCGCTCTGACTACGGCTCTTGCCGCTACGATTGGAACCGGTAATATCGTTGATGTCGCCATAGCTATGGTATCCGGTGGTCCCGGCACCTAATACATTTTTATAATGCCTTGTCCATGAATGCAATAATACCCGCTTCGACTTCGTTCTTAATCTCAGCATAATTATGTATCTCGTGACGGTATCCCGAGTACAGCTTCGTTGTTACGTTATGTCCGGTCTGTACCAGCCAGTTACTTACCTGATATACACCGACACCATACTCACCTACCGGGTCCTGATCTCCCGCAATATTATAGATTGGCAGGTCTGTCGGCACTTTTTCGGCCCACTTTGTTCCCTCGATCTGTAACATCATCTGGATGAAATCATATACCGAACGGTTGCTGGTCGGTCTGGTAAATGCATCAAACGGATCATCGGCATGATCCCGCTGTACATACGGATCGGCACAGATCCACTCATTTCCGATGCTGACCTCTCCACAGCGCTCACACATCCATCCCATCAGTTCTCCGGTATATGACGGATCGGATTCTTCTCCATGTCCTGCATCGATCGCTTCTTTTAATTTCTTTCCCGTCTCTTCTGCCCCGCGGAAGATTCCCGTTGTTCCGCAGATGGTTGCCCCGGCCAGTTCGTCCCCGTATTTTGCAATGAAATCTCTTGTGATAAAAGATCCCATGCTGTGTCCGAATAAGAAATATGGCAGATCCGGATATTTTTCACACACGATTCCTTTCAATGTATGCTCGTCTTCCATCATTGTATGCGGTCCTTTGTCTCCCCAGTCGCCCCACACATTATTGACCATTGCTGTCTTCCCATGTCCTACATGATCGTCTGCTGCCACGATATAACCCGCATCCATGAAGGCAGATATCATATGCAGATAACGTCTGGAATGTTCACCAAATCCGTGGATCACCTGGACAATTCCCTTCGGTTTGCAAGCCGGAACATAGATCCATCCCTGGACCTGGTCACGTCCGTTGTAGGACGCAAAAGATACTTCGTGTAACATAATGTATTCCTCCTTTTCTATCTTATCCGTACGATTTTAGATTCTTTTATTCTGTACGGTTATAAGCTGTTCTTCAAAAATCCTCCGGTATTCCTCTTCCACCTTACCAAATGCTCTGACCTCATACCTCAGATCAATATGCAATTTTGGCGCTTCGCTCTCCTGTTTCTCTCCCAGAAGAAACGTCAGATCATACCATAGCATTGCCTTATCAATCGCATTCAACTGCATCTTCTCTTCCGGTGTCAGGTCCGAACCGAGAAATTTTTCATAAATCATAGAAAGCATACGTTCTTCGCGTTCATTATATTCCGGCAGTTCCTTCTTAAAAGGCGACGGAACATCCGACATATAACACTCGCTTGCATCGTGAAGCAGGCATGCAAGCACCATCCTATCCGACAGACCTCTCGCCTTTGCCTCTTTTGCACAGCAAATGCAATGTTCCCCGACCGACCAGAACGTCTTCACATGACCATTTCCTCTGCATATCAGGGACAGCGCATGTGCAATATCTGCTATGTCAAATAACTCCGGATCTGGTTCTGTTGGTTTAAAATGTTTTCCTGTGTAGGTCGTAATGTATTCACTCATTTTCTTTTTTGCTCTTTCACATACTCTTCCAGAATCTCTGCTGCCCTTCTGCATGCTTTCACACAAGGTCTGCTCTGATAATACTCTTCCGTTCTGACCGCAGGCTCTTCCAGATCTTCGCCCTTCTCCAGCCCAAGAAGTTCCCGGCAAATTAGACTTCCTTCCGATTCTTCAAATGCTCCGCAAAGCTTCTGCACAAGTGCATAAAGCTTCTTTTTCCCCGCCGCATCTTTCGGATCATCGTATCCGTACAGATCACCGATCACCATGACCATCCCCGTCACAGCACCACATACTTCACGAAGCTTGCCGAATCCTGCTCCGAACGGGCTTGCCTTCTTCGCTGCTTCTTCTACTGTTATTCCCAGCTCTTCCGCAAATGCTGCGTAGACTGACTGGCTACAGTTGTAGCCTGTACGGAAAAGAGATTCCGCTTTGTCTGCTTTGTTCATTGATTTTCACCTCCGGTTGTAATTACCTCTTTATCATTCCATTTATATTATCATCAATGAAAGTTATATATTTTCTTTAACCGTTCCCAGATCTCATATGCTACAGGACACACCGCTATCGCATCAAGCATACCATACAAACTCCCCAAACGTCCCGGTTGATCCGTATATGGATACTTCTTACAGCCATCCGGCTTGCACTCCTCTAAAAGACATTCTCCATTCTTTTGAAGAAAATCACATGGTTTATTTTTCGTTAAATAAGTCCCTTCTGTCTCATCTTTTTCCAGATATGTCTGAACAAATTGTGGCTCTTCCATCTTAAGATACTCTGCCACTTCCTTCACTTCATCTGTCGTAAGTTCCGCACAGTACTCTTTACAACAGTTACGGCATCTGCCGCAATCGAAGTTTTCAAATAATTCTTTGTGCAGTTGTAAAAATTGCTGGTCCAGTTCTTCTTCATCCGCATTGCATTTTAAGAAGCTTCGGAATCTTAAGTTCTCTTTTTCTTTCTTTTTTGCTTCAAAATGTATTTTTCTTGCCGGGAGCATTTTATTCACCTCTACTATGCTTTCATTTCACTTATATGCCTGACGAAACACTGTTATTTTTTCTTATACGCCTTAATAACACACTCATGTTTCTTATCTTTTTTACTATAATTAATCCCAACCAGCAAAATATCACCTGTATAATCTTGAATAGAATCCGGATATTTTCTATCCTTTATCTGCTGCAATGCACTCACAGCACTTTTATTCCATTTCAATTCCACAACAAGCGCCGGATAATCACTCTTATATTCTGGTTTTGGAATAAACACAAAATCCGCAAAGCCTCGTCCTGTCGGTAATTCTCGAACCGGCTTAAAATAATATTGCATCGCACTCAGATATGCCAATGCCAACACACTGCTAAGTGAATTTTCATTATTGTATTGAATTGTTGATGCATATTCCTCATGTATCTTTTCTATCCGTTCTGCAACCGCTTCACCATCCATATCTAACGTTGCATCTAATAACAATTCGGATTCCTGCTGGAAAAGTAACATCTCGTTCCATCGTTTTCTCCGCGTCGCACGAATCAGCTCCTGCCTGATCTCCTCATTCGGTACAAACGCCATTCTGGAAGCGCCCGAATAACCCAGATATCCCATATGAATCAAATACGTCAGGACATCGTCTTTATTCACAATATTCGCAATGTCATTCTGAAATGAAGCAACGTCCACTTCAACCGCTGCCCCCGACAACATTTCAATAATTGCAGTCTTTAATCCATCAAAATCCATATTAATCAATGGAACGATCGAATCATAGGAAGCCGTTCCAGACCAGTAACTCTGAAAATTTCCATCGGTCATCAGATTTACGACTGCGTTTGGATTATAGACATGATATTTTCCTAATTGATAGCCATCATACCAGCGCTTCACCTCTAAAAAATCCTTTTTATATTCCTCACAAAGTTCTTTTACTTCTTCCTCTGTGAATCCAACATAAGAGGCCAGTGGTCCCGCATTCAGCATCGAATATTCACGGAAATTATTAAGTGCCGATTGTGTTCTTTCTTTTTTTATCGGTAAAATTCCTGTAAGATAGGCGAGCTGGATATATTTCGTAGGTTCCGTTCCCTTGAACATACTTCTCAGGAAACGGATATATTCATCCTGTACTTTCTTATTTGCCGACTCATCCCGGATAAGCACATCCCATTCATCAATGATAATAATAAATTTCTGTCCTGTCTTATCCTTAACCCGTGAAAGCCCATCCGGCAAAGATCTTACATCCTCAGACAAAATTTCCGGATAAATTTCCCTCAATTCATCCAATACTATGCTGGTAATATATGCTACAACATTTTCTGCTTCTTCACAATTGGTCAGAAACCATTGTACATCTATATGGATCACATCATATTTATTAAGATGCTTCTTAAAATCTTCTGTTTTTCCTATCTCAAGATCAAAAAACATCTCTTCCGAATCTGCACCTTTGCTATAGTATGCTGCAAGCATATTCGCCGCATATGATTTTCCAAACCGGCGTGGACGACTATTGCAAATATATCCGTCTGTTGAGTCCAGTACATCATTCATGCAGGCAATTAAGCCCGTTTTATCTATATAGATTTTTGAATTCAGTGCTACTTGAAATGCACTGTTATCCGGATTCACAAATCTTCCCATATATTACACCTTCTAATCTACTTCTATACTGATTATGATACCATGAAACCTTAACACCCTCAACTTATATTATAAGCCACTTTTCACTCCAAACATCCATTTCACGCCCTTAGCCAGCCTTTTCCCCGCATCTGCAAAATGCCCTCCCGCATTCCACTCTAAAACCACGGATTCCACCATCGAGTCCTCCTGTAACAGCCTTTCCTGCGCCCTGGTCCTGTCACCGACCGCTGCCATTACTTTGTTCTTCGTCTTCTCTTCTTTCCCGCCAAGACTCAGATACACGCTACATTTACTCTGAATCACATGATTCCTCACATAATGGTCCCAGTCCGGGAACCACAACGAACCCGAACAGCATACAATTCCAGAAAACACGTCACTTTCATAAGCTGCCCATAGCGCGAATAATCCGGCAAGCGAATAACCCATCAGCCAATGTTCCCTGTCTTTCACACCAAAAGTCCGGTCAATATGTGGCACACATTCCTCTGTCAGCCATCTCAGCGTCTTCAGACCTTGTCCGGCGAAGCCTTCCTTTCCGAATACAGCCGATGCTTCCCACGGTGAAAAGTCCCGGTTCCAGTTCTCCACCTGAAATGCAACGAGCAGGAAATTTTGTTCCGGCACAAGTTCCAGTAGAGATTCCCACAGATGTTCTACTTCGTTCTGCTGATGTGGATACATGCCCCAGAAGATGACCGGGCCGCCGGTTCCGTTCTGAAACACCTGTAGTTTGATTCCGTTTATTGACATATCCTGAATCATCCCGGCACTCCCGCCGCTCTTTTCTTTTGTTAGCTCCGTTGTAAGCATTTGCTTTTTCTCTTTATTTTCCATCTGCAATTCTCCTAAATTACAAAGATTCATCTTTATTAATCTCTTCCATATACCCGGCTGTAACAATGCCTGCCGGCAATGCCACAATTGCAATTCCAAATACCGACGATAACATCGTAATCACCTTACCAATCGTTGAAACGGCATAGATATCCCCATATCCAACCGTAGTCAGCGAAACGGTCGCCCAGTATACCGCATCAAAAAAGCTTGGAAATGTTGCCGGTTCTACATTAAACATGATCAATGCCGAGATCACTATGTATCCTATCGCCAATCCGCCTACTACCAGCAACGCCTCTCTCTGCTTTTTGAATACATTGATAATGATATTAATACTCTTAGAATATCTGATCACTTTAAATACTCGGAATACCCGGAAAGTTCTGAACAACCGGAAGAGCCTTAATAACTTCAGGCTGCTGTTCAAAAGCGTTACTGATGGAAGGATCGATACCAAATCGATTACCGCCATTGGTGTAAACGGATATTCGGCAAATGATTTCTTTCCTTTTTTCAATTTCAGGTCCGCCGTTAATAATCTTAGAATATAGTCTATGATAAATATAATAACCGTAACAAAATCTAACATTTGCGTAAGTTCATTTGCGTTTCTAACGGCAAGCGGAATAATACTTACTACTATGACGATCATCATCATCCAGTCATATAGCTTGCTTAGTGTATTTTGTTCATCTGCAACTTCGATTATGTCGTATAAGGATTTTCTCCATTTCATAAAATCACTTCCTGTTCATATTTTCCCGAAGGGGATATTCCATCCCGGACGATAAAGTCCCCTTTCAGGTTTTCATACTGCATACCGGCCTTTTTTACAAATTCTATTGGTTGTACAGAACTTACAGGCATCGTAATACTCAATCTGCATTTCCCCGAAAGATTCGTTCCATTTCCTAAGGGTACTGAAGTAAATGTTCCATTTAAACAGTTTACTTTGCAAGACGGACCATAAAATTTTCCATCCGGAGTGATTGAAATCAGCAATTGCGCTCCGTCAAATAAGTTGGTTTTCCCGGAGACAATTATTTTTCCTTCTGTATTTTTCTCATATTTAATCTCCATCCTGACTTCTATGGCATCTTCACTCACAGGGATTGTCTGAGTGAATGATCTTACCTGATGATTTTCATAGCATGGCTTATACTTTTTCAGTTCTTCATCCGTAACATCAAGTGTTTTTCTCCACTTTACTTCTCCCTTTTCAATAACGTCTTTCTCCTTCTGAATGGAGTGAATCTTCCGCCCCACTAAATGCCATTTTGCCTGAGGATTCCAATTTCTATTTTCAATTACGAGGCAAATATTATTCAACTCTATATATAGCAGGCTATAATGTTTTATAAATTCATTCCATTCCCGGATTCTTGAACAGCATCCATTGGTAGTTTTATTATAAAATTCTTGAATTTGTTCCTTATTTTCGGATATCCATGTATATAATTTTTCTTTCTCATCATTGGCATATAAAGAAAACATTTCCCGTATATAGGGCATCGAATCCTCAAAAATCTGATGATAATACACATATAATTCATCGTCCGGTTTATAAACATTTTCCTCATTATACTCCGATATAATTGAAGTTCCGGATTGATTCTCCCAGGAAAATTCTCCATCTCTTTCTTTTAACGGATCAATTCTCGTATTTTTCCATAATGGATTAATCCACCTGCCCGTAATCCGCCAGTTATACAAAAGCATATCTTCCTTCGACACTCCAACATATATCCATATAACATCCGAAGAACTTTTATACCCCTCACAAACATGTCGAACGATCTGCTTCGCCCACTTTATCGGCAAATCTTCTTTCACGATAATGCGTAAATCCGTGTCCCTTCTACAATGCGTTTTCTGCGATATATCATATACCGTATAATCTTTCTCTGACACTTCGTATCTGACAGTTCTGTACTTTGCTCTTAAATATGCCCCACCAGACGGCATCTCCGGATAAATGGAACACACGTTAATCTTCTCCTCTTTATCCAGTTCGTCCCGTATGCCGGCCTTATAAGATGCCGGTATTCTATAAATCATCACTGGTGGAATGGAATCTAGTGTAATAAGTCCGCCTTTCTCATCATCTGCACAGATAAAAAAGCATCCTTTTTGTGCCTGAATTCGGGAATTGCCTACACTTAAATCTTTTGACCTTTTTACAAATAATGGTGTATGAATAACTTGCTGAATCTTTTCTTCTGTATAACTCACCTTCAATTCCTGCCAAACCTTCTCTGCTATTTCTTTATACGAAAGCTCTGGGAAGCAGGCATGAAGGGATAATATATATACATCGGGTGAATTACAACTTTTTCCATTTCTGATATACATAAACACATATCCGTCTTTGTCATTCGCTATACCATTCTGCTCGCATGCAAAATATAACGCAACAAATGGATCGACAGTTATATCCAGCAATCTTGTTGGAACATTATTATGTTGAAGCAGTGCAAGTTTTCCAATATATCTATATGCATTCTTCATTTGTTCACCATACATTTGCATCATTTCCTGATACATACATCCTTCGTTTTCCAGATATCCTTCATCACGCAAAATACTTGGTTCTCGATTTGGAAATTCTTCTACCTCTCCTCGAAAATATATTTCATCATAGCATTCCTGAAACCTTTTTAATTTTTTTCGGAAATCGGCAAGACTTATAATTTCGTCATTTGCATGCATATATCTTTCTCCTTCGATCTTTATATCTAATATTGACATTTACAACATTTCTTTTTAATTTCCATCTATTGATTTCGGTCGTAATAATTCCATTTTTCTTCCAATGATAACTTTTAGCAATTCAACGTTTTTCTTTTTAATCAAGTCATATTGTTGATCATCTGGTTTTATTCCTTCGTAAATAGTTTTTAAATTTTCATAATCTTCCATATAAAAATCTGATATATTTGAAAATGAATAAAGATCATTAATTGCATATCTAAATGCCTCGATATTTTCAGTATTGCTTTGTTCTATTAATGTCAGAATCCTGCCTGGATCCATTTTAGAAATAAAACTTTTAGGTACTACTTTTCTATGTTCCGTAACATACTTGTTAACATTTATTCCCCATGAATTTACATCTTCTAACATCTTTTCCATCTCTTTTTCTTGATAATTGTTATTCTTTTCTTCTATTTCAACATTTAATTCTCTGCTCTTTAGTGCATAAAGCTTTTTATCATCTTCATTTATAAAAAAACTATATCCTCCTTGTAATTCTATTCTTTCAGAAGCATTTCTAATATTATTTTTCATATATTCCACAAGCTGGTTTAAAAAAGCTTCATCAAAACCAATAGACACCAAAGCAACAAAATTATGTAATATATTCAGATATGTAGCAAACGAATACTTATCTTCGCCCATCTTCAAAATAATCTCTTCCATAAGCACCTTGACGGTTTTCTCATCCATACTTCCCCAACTTTGTATTTGTCTCGCCGGATCATTTTCGCTCTCGGCATTTTTTTGCTCAAATTCCTCATACAAAGTAACCGTTTCAACAATTTCCCTAGAGTTCAACTTGCCATATAACACAAATTCATCAACAAACTTAAACGCTAAGCATTGATTTCTAAAGTCGAACCATCCATACAATGACCTCAACTCAAATAATTTTGGTTCTTCCCATTGCTCTATTTCTTTTCCAGTTTTATATTTCACAGATATCAAAAATATATAATCAATCATCTTTTCGAAAGTTTCTACATGTTGCTGTAAGCAATCATAAAGAGTTACTACTTTTGACAAAAAGAAAAGAAATGTCCGCAAATTAAAATGTTCATAATATTCTGCAATTTCTTCAATTTTATTTGCTTTATTGAGTAGAATTTCTCTCAATTTTTCGTCATTATTTAAGTTTCTTTCAATTAGATTGGTTATCATTTTCAGATACTCTGGTTGATATTTTACCGTTTCACCAACTACTTTTTCCTTTATTTGCTTATATGCCTGATTCCGAGCAAATACAACCTCTACTCGTTTCATTAATTTTTGAAGCGATATTTTCTGTTTTTCTGATCTTGTAGTACTTTGACTTCCATTATATCCAGAATTTTCTTCTGATTCTAAAAAGCCAAAATCCAAATTATCCTGAAGACATACTAATAATTCTTCTGGATCCACATCAAGTCTGGAAGCTGTATTAATTTCAGCTTCATTAGCGATAAGGAGAACTTTAACCTGATCATGTTCTATAAAATTATTAATATATCCCAGGATATCATTAACATTACAACTTGTTCTTTCCAAATCATCAAATATAAAAATACAGTTTTTTAAAGAAAAGCCTGTTGATATTTTATTAATGATGTTTTCTATATCAATTCCCTTCGAATCTTTTATAACATCTGACACAATTTTTGAAGTAGTGCCCAACCATGTAGGAATCTGAGGAGTGTGTTTCTTTAAAAATCTACCTGTTGTCATCTTATCTGCCATAACTTTTCGCAATTCCAAATATAATAATCTGGAAATTTCTTCCGTTTCTTTTATTCCATAAAGAGATACATACAGAATTCTCTTTTCCTTATATTCTGAGTCTTGATTTTTCTTTTCTTTTTCATGTTTTACTATTGAAGGAATAAGTATTTCCTTAACAAAAAATGTCTTTCCAGATCCCCATGAGCCATCCAACAAATAAGCATAACTATATATAGAATCATCCAAATATGACAAAAAACTTTTAACAATTTCTTCACTCGATAAAAAAGAATTATTCTTCATTTTCTCTGTACCTCCTCATTTATCTTATATCCTTCTTTTCGGCAACGAGAACACTTCATCTGACAAGCTTCAATTTTCATTTCACAGGCATTCACTTAGCGTCTCTCCCGATACAACTTCGCCGGCCGATGCCCGGCATCCCCCGTCATCTCCCCGATATCTTCTACCAGATCAGCCACTTTTCTTCGAAACGCCGGAACCAGAAGCTTCGTATCCAGCACCGTCTCATGAATCTGTTGCAATTCTCTCAGTGTAAACTTCTCCGGTAAAAGCCGGAACGCTATATGTGTCTCCGTAATCCACTTGCGAAGCTGTACGATTGCATCTGCAAGAATCAGCTCGTGGTCAAATGCAAGGTCATCGCTTTCTATAGTCTTAAACTTCTTCTTTACATCCCACTTCGAAGTTGTCTCTTCTAATCTTGCATGAAGCTTCTCATCCCCATGTGTCAGGCACAGACTCCATACACCATCTTCTTCCTGAAATGACACATCAAACCACTTCGCATCCGAAGCATCATCTCCTGCCTGGATCATTTCCTGTCCGGCATTGACAAGTGCCATGTATCCATTGCTGATCACCCATCTTCTCGGATCACGGTTTGGATTGCTGTAGGTACCGAACTGTTCCAGAAAATCACAGTTGCAGTTTGTCTCTTCTTTTAATTCACGTTCTGCGGCTTCGCCGATGGTTTCCTTCGGACCAACGAATCCGCCCGGAAGGGCATAACAGCCTTCATATGGTGCCGCACCTCTCTGGATTAAAAGTACCTTTAACTCTTTCTCGGCTATTTTTCTGTAATTATCTTCTTCTTTATCAAACATTCCGAAAATGACGATATCTGCAGTCACGGATGGTTTTGGATATTTTGAATCATCGTAAGTCTTTACAAATTCTTCGTTAGCCTTTTGCATTTCTGATTTTTTCCGCATGATTACTACCTCTTTCTTTTTTCGTCCTATATTATTATCTTTATGATAGTATCACTTTGATAGTATGTCAATATACAAATTTACGCACACGAAAAATGTCATCTCATCTTCTAACGTTCTTCGTGTACGTTTATTCTCTTCAGATACTTCTCTACCTTGCTTATTTGTTTTTACTGAATCTTTTCACATATACTCTTTGCACATATCTCTTTACGTATACTTCTTCCGCGACAGCCATTTCTGATCGATACACTTCACTTCCCCATCAAACCGGATATGTAAATGCACCCCGCCAGATCTCTGATTAATCTTCTCCACAATTCCATGTCCGAATTTCGGATGTGTCACTGCGTCGCCAAGCTTATACTGTACCACTTCATCCTTTTTCTTCTGTGCAGTCTTCAGTTGCTGATAAGTATCCCGGACCGGCACGGACTTATCATGAATCCTGTTCTTTAATACCTTATCGTAGTCATGATTCATAAGCGCTTCGCCCGCCTTATAATACGGCGTCGGCGCCGCTCCGATTAGAGAACAACAGTATTTCCACGCACTTCCGTGCGTTCCTGCCTGCCATTTATACTTTTCGGGAATCTGCATATTGTACTGCATGTAATGGGCGTATTCGTGTTTGAATAAATCTATGCGATCCTCTTTGGACAGCGGATTCTTCACACCATATGCAATAAACAACAGCGAAAAATGAAAATGCTCTTTTTCATGTGCACTTCGTCTGGTGTAAGATCCCAGTGTGTCCGTGTCATATCCAAATGTTATCGGCACTTTTGCACCATTCAAATGGAGTTTTCTGTCCAGTTCTTCATATAGATTTTGTATTAATGCCCGTAAAATCGGGATTTCTTTCTGCAGGCGTTGTCGCAGGAATTGGTCTTCTCGGTTGTAATCTATCATCTTCTCACTCAGTATTCTTTCCTTAATCTCAAATTTATTTGTTATTATTTTTGAGTTCCTTTTTTACTTTCTTTATACTCTTTTACTTCCAATTTTTCCAGATATCTGGCTGATATCCTACTGTTGCCTGTTTCCCGTTACGCACAATCGGTGTCTTGATCACCTTTTGATTTTCCAGAATCTTTTCTGCTTTATCTTCCTCTGCAAGATAAGTAATCAACGCAAGCAGATCTTTATCCTTGCACTCCTGATCAATCAGTTTTTCATATCCTCCGACAGCCTGGCATACTGAATTGAATTCGCCTTTGCTCAGGCCCTTTTCTTTCATGTCCACGAACTGATATTTAATTCCTCGCTCTTTGAAAAAGCGTTCTGCTTTTTTACTGTCGAAGCTTTTCTTGGTTCCGAAAATTTGTATGTTCATTTTTGTTCCTCATATAATTACTCATCATAATAATTCCATTTTAGGTTAAATTTTTGGGGTGTTTGCTTTGCATTAGTTTTAAAAAGCTCCATTCTTTTTTAGAACGGAGCCTTGTGATATACAACTCAGGTGATTTCCTTAAAAACAAATCATTTATTTCCGAGAATAACTGCTATCTTAATTTCTTTTTCTGTATCACTAAGATCAAATTCTCCTCCATCTTCTACCATAACATGCACTTCATATAATGTATCCTCTGTAAGTTTATCCGGCAATGTTCCATCTTCTTCCTGAATATGCCATAACTCTGCAGGAACTTCTTTTAATTTATTCTCTTTATCATATGCATATAATGTAAATGTATCTGCTTTTCCCGCAATTCCTTTCATTCGTATTGCCACAGTAGTATTTGGATGTACATTTTCTACTGTAATCGTATTCAGCCAGCCTGCAACATTTCCTTTCCCGCCGGCTTCTGTAAATTCTTCTTGTGTTAGTACATTTCTCTTTGCCTTGTCTAAATCTACTTTTCGATAAGGCATCTCCGGCAGATAAACAAATCTGTCCTGCAATCTTAAGAGCTCCAGATATCCTGTCGGGCAATATAATGTATTTCCACTATTTCCTGCATACATGCCGATTGCCATATTGTTGTATCCCGGTTTATCTGAGACATCCATTGTAAATGCTGTTTCTCCTGTTTCAAAATCTAACATGATGAATTGCCACATGCCACTTTCCAGATCCTGAACATAACCATAGATATAACCTGTCGCTGTAGAAAGCTTCATCATAGATGTATCATGGATATCGTTTCTGCACCAGATACTCTTCATTTCGTATCCGTCCTTTGTCTTAATGGTATCGACACGCTCTACTCCCGGCACAACCATCTTATTTCCCTTCTTCAACCAGTTTACATCGTAAATATTTTCATAGGTCTGTATAGAAGAATCGTTGTCTGCGTCCGCAAGTTTAGCACTTCCGGCTCCAAACCAGTTACATACGATTGTGCTGACTGTACCTTCTCCGTTATCATATACCATTGCTGAATTTTCTACCGACACCTGCATATTTTCCGGAAGCTCATCGATTACCGGCATGCTTGCCACTATTTTCCCGGTCTTCATATCTAATGCCAACAGATTTACCGGATCCTGATTATCTGTAAACATAACTAATTTGCTTGTCAGAGATGGTGAACATCCACCTCCCCAGGCAAGACCTCCGCCTGTAATTTCATCTCCCTCTTTGCTGTCTTTCGCTCCCACGCTTTCATATGGGGTACACCACTGCACCTGTACACCATCTTTTGCATTTAATAAATAACAATTTTGATTCGTTAATATAACTGCACCTTCCTTTGACGATGCAATTCCATTCTCTGCACCTTCGCCAGGCTCCAATTCATATACAAATGTAGATTCTTTCAGATCAACATGTTCTCCCTTTAAGATGGCATCAATTGCTGCCCTTGAAATGTATCCCATTGCACCTTGCTGTTTACGTTCCGGATAAATACGGAAACCGCCTGTAGCAAACCATAAATTTCCTTCATAGTCAAAAACTACAGATAATAAGTTCTGATCCAATGTTTTCCCTGTAATTTCTTCTGCCGCTGCTTTAATATCAATATCCAGCACTTTTTCAAATTCCGGAAGGACATTTCCCGCATCATCTGTTGCTTTCAACATAAGCACGTGGTTGTTGCTTGTCGGACATACCAGGCGATTGCTCTCATCTACAAATGAATATGAGCTTTGTATCACATATCCTCCGCCATCATGCTTTGCCGGTGAAAAATAACCTTCTGTCTGTGTTTCATCCGCATTAATATCACGGATAGCCAGTCCTCCTTGAAATGGAACAACAGCATGTCCATATGTATCAAAAAATACCGCCGGAGATGCATTTGGATTTACTTTTTCATAAGAAACATTAATCTCCGGATAAATATCAACCGGTAATACTTCATCTGTCGTATCTGAATTATAACAGTCCTGATGAACATTGGCATCACTCTTTGCCATATATGGATTATCATCAATTGCTTTTTCCGTAATCGGCTTAATTGGAACAACTGCATTTTCTTCTGTTGTCTTCTGCTCTGATTTTGCCTCCTCTGTCTTTGGTGTACCATTTGCACATCCCGATGTGAGCGTAACTGCAGATATAATAAACGCTAATAGTATTTTTCTTCCTTTCATTTATACTTTCCTCCTTTTTCCAGCCTTTGTCATCTACTGCTTTTATTATAAAAAAACACTTCTCGTTTTCAATCGCTCTGTCACGAATAGTCAAAAAATAGCACGAATTGTAAATCCGCCCCTTAGTTTGTCTATCTGTTTTATGTTAAAATAAACGAATGAGAGAAAGCTTTTATATATTTCTTATTTGAAAGGGGGGGCATACATAATGAACAATATTCTTCGCCCAACACTTGAACTTACTGTAATTATCCCTGGGATGATTCTTGCCTATCTTCCTGTAAAATCAACACTAAAAATATCTCTTCCAAAGCTAATTGCCTGGCTTTTTCCTGTTATTGTTCCTCTTGGTGATCTATCATAAAACTCTTGCGATTTCTATTTGGGAATCTTTTAGCATTTTTCTTGCGATTTGTGCTGTTTTTTCTTGCGTGAATAGTTTTTCCCGCGCAATAAATGCAATGATGGCACCTTATATACCGGACGGATTTTACAGATATATATTGTTGTCAGCCTTGTTCTGTTAATCATTCTTGCATTATTTTATACTCTGTTTTTATTAATGGCAAACAGTCTAAACCGAAATGCACGGCTTCAACAAGAAAACTATTTTCTTTCAATCCAACAGGAAAGATATACTAACCTCTGCAATGCAATCGAAGAGACACGTCAGGCACGACATGATATGCGCCATCATTTTCTTCAGTTATCCTCAATGGCTGAAGCCGGAGATTTAGAAACAATAAAAGAGTATCTATATAATGTAACCCAGAAAATCCCAACTATGCATATGCATTTTTGTGAAAATCAGGTCATCGACAGTGTAATCAGCTATTATTGTGCACTGGCTGAACGTAACACAATTCCTTTCCACGTGCAGATTGATCTTCCGGCACAAATTTCAGTCGATGAAACAGACTTTTGTCTTGTTCTTTCTAACCTGTTAGAAAATGCATTGGAAGCCAGCTTGAAGACCGCAAAATTCAGACAACGGATCGATATCAAAATCTATCGACATGCTTCTAATCTTATTTTAATTCAAATTGAAAATGCTTTTGATGGTAAAATCCAGCAGAATCATGGCATTTTTCTTTCTTCTAAAAGAAATCAAAATGGCATCGGAATTCAATCTGTCCGCCACATTGTTGAAAAGACTGGCGGTGGATGTGATTTCACGTATGATAATGGAATATTTACAGCTAAAATTATGCTTCGTCCTTGTATCAATGCATAAAATTTATAAAAAGAAATGGCCGGAACTTCAAAATTCCAACCATTTCTTTTTTATCTTATTCTTCTTTCTTCTTGTTATCTCTTAAACTAATGACAAGCTCATAAACATCCGGACGGCGTTCTTTCAAATGTTCATCCAAACGATGTCTGCGTTCCTTAAACCGTTGGGCAAGCTCTGGGTGTTCCTGTGCAATACGTCATGTACTTCTTGTCTGCGCTCTTCATTATCCACCCCATCCTCTAAAGGATATGGCCTGTTAATTCCCAAATCGCACTGGGAAGGGGTCAGACCCCATTAAGAAAATCTTGTGCTGATGGATCGGTGTCTATATTTAGATGCTTTAGTCCTAAGGTACTAATCAGAACAAAAGGGCTTCTTGTACGGTGTCTGCAGAGCAGATGCTTTAGTCAAGAAATTCTTTTATTTTCCCCACTTCAAATAATCATAAATCAAAATCAACCTTCTCACATTTGTTCTAACTGCCGGAATTGAATTTTGAAGAACATATATATCTTTTTCAAATATCTCTTTTAAAACTATTTCCAACTCATTGACATTACTAGTTCTTCGTCTTTAACTCTGTCATCTTCAATTGATGCAACATGCATACTTGCCGTCGGCATATTAGTAACGGTAAAATCATATAATTCCTGTTTAAACCTTCTGAGAATCCTTACTGGCAGTTTTGATTTCTTCCCTTCTAATGCTCTATAAATTATTTTAAATTCTCATCTGTTGTACATCTAAACATGAAAGAGGCTACCGATGCAATCATCTCATCCTGCGGTTCTTTTGCATCCTCCAGCTTGATGATCTGCTGGGTCTTTCCCCGGACCAGGCCTGCATAATTCACCACTCGCGCCGTCCCTTGTATCTTACTGACCAGAATCATGATCGTCAAAAACAGGGCGATCAGGATCACTGTTAAAAGCATCATCAGCATTCTTACTATTTTAGAAATCTTACTGTCTTTACTTTTCATAACCACCTTCACTCCATATATCCTGTTATCTGATATTTCACATCTTCCATAACAGATTCTTATTTTATAATAATATCTCTGTTTTATACATTTTGCAATTTTCTCTTTGCTAATATGCTAGTACAAAGTCAGATACAAAAAACTTGCCACCTGCTACTTCTTACAAATGCATGGCAATACATAAAACTTGCCACTGACAGCATCTCTTGCATACTATGGTATAAAAAATGTGGACTGGCACCTCTTTTTTCAGGAACCTGTCCACATTTTTATTTTCTTTTCCGTATATTCACCTGTTATATCTTATGCAGTCCGGAATCTATTTTTTATATTCAACCTCGAATGATCCAAGTTCATATCCATGAACGCTTCCCTTTACCTCTCTGGATACAAGCTCTACTTTCTGTTCAAGATGTTCACTATATACTCTTGTTGTCAGAACCGTTTCCCCGTTATTAATGAATATCTCAATGGCTGATGTATCCGAAAAGATGGTAATATCCGAAAGCTCTTCCACCTTAGCAAAGCGCTGCTTTCTTCCACGTCCGCTTTCTCCCATCGATAAGGTAAAAAGCCCGTCCTTCCAGCTTATTGTAACATCTTCACGAAGCTTAAGCTCCAGATTTTTTGCTTCTTCCACGTCAAGTCTCAGTTCAAAACAGCAGTCCGCAGGCGCCCACTTTGTAAATGCTTCCAGCTCGTAGGTAAATGCATTTTTACGCAGATCTTTCATCTCCTTTAATGGATGCTGTAAGATCTTTCCATCTTTCCATTCCAGTTCTCTTGGCATGGTAAGTGCATGGATCCAGTCATATGCAACCGTTGCATCATTATCATAATCTGCATCCGGAATCCCCATCCAGCCAATCAGGATTCTTCTACCCGCTTCATCTGCAAATGTCTGTGTCGCATAGATGTCAAATCCTTTGTCAAATTCCTGAAATTTTCCAAAGCTGTATGATTTGTTCTTCAGGTCAAACTCTACCGGAAAATATCCACACTGGTACACATTCTGGTAATCATATCCCTTCTGATCTACTCCCTGTGGACAGCATGTCATAATCTGCTGGCCGTCAATCTCGAACAGATCCGGGCATTCCCACATATAACCAAATGGCTTTGCTGTCCGCACTGTATCGTACCATTTCCAGTGTTCCAGATCGTCGGAACAAAACAAAAGTGCACAGCCATAAGATTCCGCATCACGGCCTCCCTGGATCATATAATAACGGCCGTCTTTTTTATAGATTTTTGGATCTCTGACATGCTTGGACATATTCACCGGATAATCATCATTGGTCATTACAAGCTTCTTGTATGCAATATTCTTTCCATCCGGACTGAATACGTGAATCGTATTCTGTTCCCGTCCATTCATGATATAATCATAATCTTTATCCCAGAGTTTTACATTTCCTGTGTAAAAATAGTGAATTCCATCTTCACAGGTATAGGCTGATCCGCTATATACACCGTCTCTGTCCCATTCTTCGTCCGGATAAAGGAACGGCTCTTCTTCTTTATAATGAATCCAATCCTTTGTTGTGTAATGTCCCCAAAGCTTCGTTCCCCATCCGGCAAGAAATGGTGTATATTGGAAATAAATATGATTCACACCCTGAAATTCACACAGACCATTCGGATCATTCATCCAGCCTGTCGGCGGCATCATATGAAAGTGAAGTCTGTTTTTATCTTTTTTTACATTCTCCCTCATACTTTCATGCTTCGGATATTCTGTTAAATATGTCTCTTTGTTCATCTGTTCCTGTCCACCTTATCCTTACACGATTTCAGCCATCTTATCATTTTTTGCAATATGTTTTTCTTCTGTTTTGATGGTCTTTCCTTCCGGAAGCTCTGTGAAGATAACAAGAATCTCCGGAGAGTATCCATGCTTCTTCACCAGGTCGATGTCAAATCTGATAAGTGCTTCTTCTGCTGTTACTTCCTGTCCTTCTTTTACAAGTGTCTCAAATCCTTCACCGTTCATATTGACGGTATCTACCCCGCAGTGAATCAGGATCTCTGCTCCATCTGCAGTTGTAAGTCCGATTGCATGTCCGGTTGGATATACGAGTGATACGGTTGCCTTACATGGTGCCATAACGGTTCCGTCTTCCGGAAAGATAACGACACCGTCTCCAAGTACCTTGTTTGCAAATGTCGGATCTGTCGATGCTTCGATATCTTTTACTGTTCCCTCTGCTGCTGCATAGACTGCACCAGGCTCTTCTGTAATAACTGCCTTTGTTGTATCATTTTCTTTTGTATCGTTCTTTTTGTCATTTTTATTCTTATCCGGTGCTGACCACATTTTTCCAAAGATGACTGTACATACAAATCCAATCGTAATCGCGATTGCATGTGCAATGATGTAGTTAATGTACCCGTGATGTGCCGGATTAGCAATTGCCATTCCAGGAAGTGCAGTTGTACCGAATCCAAGAGCAGTAAGCTTTGAATAGTATACATATGCACCTGCAACTGCACCACCGATACATCCACCGATCAGTGGAAACTTGTAACGTAAGTTTACTCCGAAGATTGCCGGTTCACTGATACCAAATAATGTCGAGCAGAAACTTGGAATACAAAGCTCTCTGGCTTTTAAGTTCTTCCAGTTCAGGGAAAGATAACCAAGTACCGCACCACTTTGTCCAAATAAAGCTACAGACATCAGTGGATTTAAAAAGTTTGTTCCTGTCGATGCAATAAGCTGTGCTTCTACCGCACCGATAATGTGATGAAGACCTGTGATAACTACGATCTGCTGAACTCCGGCAAATAACGCATACCCGAATGCTCCCAGATGTTCTGTACTCCACATCAGTCCGTCTGTGATTCCATTAGAAAGAATTCGTCCTGCCGGACCTACAAGTGTAAAAAGTAATACCGTAGAGATAAATACTGTCAGCATTGGTGCAACCAGAAGCTTGATTACATCCGGAATTACCTTATTGAAGAATTTATCCAGTTTTGCAACTACAAATCCCATCATAAGCGCGATGATGATTCCTCCCTGGAATCCTACCATCTCAATCTTCAGTCCGAACAGACGGATAACTTCTATATCAACGGTTCCCTGTGCAGCCTGGTAAGCATTGGCAAGAGAACTGTCTAACATGATTGCTCCGATTACCATACCAAGAACCGGATTCCCGCCAAATCTTTTTACGGCTGAATAGCATACTGCCATTGGAAGGATTGCAAAGATACCTGTAGACGCAAGACTTACCAGCCGGTTGATCGCATATAAGGTATCATGTGTCTTTACTACTTCAAGTCCGCCAAGGACGCTTGTAATTCCCATCAGAAGGGCTGCTGCAAGAAGTGCCGGCATGATTCCGATAAATACATCAGATAACGCTTTGATCACTGCCTGAAGTGGATTCTGCCTCTTCACACTTTCTTCCTTCAGATCTCCCAGTGACATATTCTGTGTATTCGTATACTCGGCAAATACCTCATATACATCATTCACTGTTCCAGCTCCCAGGATCAGCTGTAACTGATTACCTGCTATGAACGCACCTTTTACTTTGTCGATATCTTCCAGTTTTTCAATATCTGCAAGATCATTATCTTTCAATACGATCCTGAGTCTGGTTGCACAGTGTGCTGTTCCCTGGATATTATCCATTCCACCAATATTGGCTACGATCTGTTTTGATATTTCCAGATACTCATTGTTCTTTCCCATTTCTCTTCTCCTTGTATTGTTTTGTTTTGGAACCGGTTCCGTTCCTATGTTTTTATTATATACATCAGCTTTTGTATGTCAACACAAAACGTCACTGCAATTTCATTTTTGGAAACGGTTCCAAAAATTGATATCTAAATTTGTCTATATTGCACAAAAGCAGGTCTGTCAAATTGACAGATCCGCCTGATTCTCAGTTCTCTTTTACACTTTTTCTTTCTATAATTTCATACGGGTTGACCTGAAGCGGGCTTACCGGCTTTCCTAAAATCATCTGGATCATCGACTCAGCACTGATCTCCCCCCAGTTCTTCCAGTCAAATTTTACCGTCGTAAGTGGCGGCTGTAACAGTTCTCCTGCTTCGTAATCGCCAAATCCTACCACGGATACTTCTTCCGGTATCCGTATACCTTTCTCTGACATTACTTTGTACACGCCAAATGCGATACGGTCTGTTGCGCATACGACTGCCGCCGGTGTCTTCATATGATCTACAAATTTCTGTACATTTTCAATTGCATTTTCATAAAAGAACGTTGTCTCTATGACTTCTTTTGGCTTTTTCTCACAGGACATAAGTCCATCGATCACTCCATGGCGTCGTTCTCCTCCTACTGCCGGGTCATCTTCAGGTACCCAGAGCATATAAATCTCCTTGAACTTACGTTGTCCGATATAATTACCCACCGCATATCCTGCATTGTAATCATCATTAATGACAGAATTCTCTCCCGGGAAGCGTTGTCCAAGAAACAGGATTGGAATTTTTAACTTCTTTACTGCTTCTTCGTATTCTTTTGTGCTTCCCGTCGCAAGAACCATAATTCCATCTACATTCATATTCTTCAGCCGTTCGATACAGCGTATTTCTTCTTCGATATCATTTTCCGTATGCATGATAAGAGGTGTATAATCATTTTTCTTAAGATAGGCAACGATTACTTCTACAAGTCTCGGTGTTGTTACCGAGTTAAATCCAGGTACCGTAAGTCCTATGATCCGGCTCTCTTTTGCATTCAGCCTTGCAAACAGATTCGGCTCATAATTATTTTCTTCGATGATTTTTTTTATCTTCTGGGCCGTTGCATCTTTGACGCTTCCCCCGTTCAGATATCTTGATACAGTACTTTTTGCCACACCGGACATCTGGGCTATATCATTTATTGTCAGTTTTTTTTCCAAATTATTTTCCCCCATAGCGTCTATTTCGAACCTGCTTATAATACAGAGAACCTGCCAGTGACAGCTTCTTCCGGACACATGCCGATTCAAAATGTCTTAATATGTATTATACTCTTCTTTGAAATTTCCTGTCAAATTATCTCCTGTCCGAAATAGAGGATTCACACAAAGATTTTCAAGGGTTTGCGGAGAATTTAATAACAAAATATAACAGTTATTAAATCTCTTAAAACAGGTGAAATCTCAATCGGGATTTCTTTCTGCAGACGCTGCCGCAGGAATTGGTCTTCTCTCATTCTTCTCTTTCTACGCTATAATATAACTGTTTTGGACTCTTTGGCTTATCTGGAATACTCAACTTAATTACGCCAGCTTCTACTAATGGATTTACATACGTCTGTATAGCATAAGTAACAGAATTTAACCCCAGATAATCACAAATTTCCTTTCTTGTACGCGGTGTTTTACAAAATACTATTAAATTATTTGTTTCTTCATCATTTGACATATCTTCATAATCATTCTTTGATTCTTTATATAGTTTTACAATAAAACTTCCTCTTTCATCCAAGAATTCTGGCTGTCTTAAGTTATATTTCTCCATTTCCATCCGGATTGTTGGAATTCCCGAATACCTGTTTTCTGTTATTCCCAATGTTTCAAGTGCCGATGCAAGTAGCGGATTTCTTGTATCCGGTTGAATTTTTCCTAATTGGTCAATAGTGATTCTTCCATATAATCCACCTGGATTATGTATTTCAATCCTGTCTTCAAACATTATAAGTTGAATCGGCATTCCTTCTGTATGAATACTATAATCACGATGTACTAATGCATTTATAATAGCTTCTCTAACCGCTGTTATTGGATAGTCTGTTCTGTCAGTTCTTCGTCCGGTTGTCGGACTTATAATTGTCTTTGTCCGCATATTGCGTTTCACAAATAATAATGCCTCATCCAACATTTCCGGAATTGTTCCTTCTATTCTCTGATTATCCGAGAATCTTTCCCCCATGTCGCCAAGACTTCCTATTGTTCTCCCAGGAATTACAATTGCCGTAATACACAATTGTGGAAAATATGCCTGTGGATATGGACTAAAAAGCAAAGTCGCACTAAGCGTTACTTTCTCTCCTCGCTTTATGCTCATAAGTTCATAAATACTTTCATTATCAAGTGTTGCTAATCTTTGTTTTCCTCTCTTTAACAGTTCAACATAACGATTCAGTTCTTCCTGATCCAATGACATTAATGTTACTCTCGGAACCTCACGGATATCGTCTTGATATTTTCTTCTATATGCTTCATAACTATATATTTCGTATTCTGTCATCGGTTCATCACTATCCCCAATACGGGTATAGGACCCCTTCAACCTTCCACGTCCTTGATAATAGCAAGGTCTGTCTGCCAAATCTATTCCGGGAATTTCAGCAGAAACAAATTTTTTATTTTCCTTCTCCACAACTGTAATAAGCGGCCGTACAACCGGATTCATCTGCAAGCATTGCTCGTTAATTTTCTTTTGAATGTCCTGAGCATCATAAACACCAACTTCTTTATAATCTTGTTTCTCATCAATTCCAAAAACAATAATGCCACCATCATCCTGATTAGAAAAACTTGACAAAGAATCATATAATCGTTTCGGATATCCTTGCTCCGCTGATTTCAATTCCAAATTCTGCGTTTCGCATTTCATTTTTTGAATTAATTTTAGTTTGTCATATAATTCTTCTGTTGTCATTTTAGTTCCTCTATTTATATTTTAGATTCTAGCACTATATTTAAGTTTATGTAAGAAACTCAAATATTATTCTTATGAACTAAAAAAGAACTCAAATTTATACTTCAAATTTGAGTTCTTTTTCATTTTCAATGTCCACTTATTCCTCTCTATATTTTATAGTCCATCTCTTCTTCCCCTTCTCATCATATAGACCTATAGGCTGTTAATTATAAAATGCGATCACTCAACCGGCGTCATATCTCCTTCAATCTTCTCCGCAACAGCCACATCCGCCGGCAGCCACTCCACATCCGTAAGCTCCTCCCTGGTCAGCCACCTGGCAGCCTCATGCTCCTTCAGCATCAGATCCCCTTTCACGATCTCACACCAGAAGCAATCCATCGAAAGATGAAATCCCGGATAATCATACTCCACCGTCTCGATCCATTCACCAACCGCAACTTCCGTATCCAGTTCTTCCATGATCTCACGCTTCAACGCTTCCTGCGGTGTCTCCCCGGCTTCGATCTTGCCGCCCGGGAATTCCCATCCGCCTTTGAACTCGCCATATCCGCGCTGCGTTGCGAATATCATCGTTCTTCCGTCTTCCTTTACTGCCTTTATCACTGCTGCCACAACTCTAATCGTCTTCATCTTACCATTTATCTCCCGTCAAAAATCTTCCTGTAACAATCTCTATTCATTCACAATATACTGATAAATATCCTCTCTCACCGGAGTCTCCAGCTCCCATTCGATCTCCACCGCCGTCTTATCCGTATTCAGCATCACAAACTGCTTCGCATTCCCGGTCGCAATCACACGCCCCAGATAATAGAATTCCTTGGATATCTTATCATCCTTATTCTTTCTCACAAACAGCTGCACATCTATGCCACGTTCTGTTGCGTTCAGGAAATTCTGCACATCTTCCGAGTCCATGCTTCTTCCGCTTTTGGAAATTGCGATCAGCCGGTTCTCTGATACGAAATGATCTTCGTATTTCGTGGTATCGCTGATATTGTCCTGCTTATCGTAGTTAATGAATATCGGAAATGTCTTAGTCTTCTTATCATATTTGTAACCGCCGATGTTCAGTGGCACTTCATTTCTCTCCCAGTTCAGCAGACGGCAGGCATCCTCGTATGTATATTTCTGATACAATACCAGATTCGTATCCTGATAATGGTAACTGTAATTGACCTTATATCTCGAGATTCCGAAGTCTACCAGTTCCTCCAGAATCGCACAGAATTCCGGATTCTGTAACATTTTCTCATACACATCGGAAATGCCGTAATCATCCTGTTCCTTCTTGAGAAATACACACTGTGCGTAAGTCTTCTTTGCTGCGCTCGTCGGGAATTCATTTGTCATCATATTGATCACATTTTCCGTGCAATGCTCGTCCATCTCACAATAATACTTCTCAGATAAATACTTCCGCAGACGCCCAATGATTCCATGGCGATACTGCAACGTACGTTTCAACAATTCCAGCTCATGAATCCGCTTGCCACTCGCCAGCTTTTTGGAAATGAATTCGATTGCTTTTTCTTCGTCTTCTGACAGCCGGATGGTATATTCCTTTTCGTATTTCACAAGGAATTTATAATACGAACCCAAACTGTTATTATCAAAGATCCGCAGCACATCCATTTCCCCATATTTATCAAAATCTGCAAGTGCCGGGATATGCCCCAGCTTATTCTTCAGATTCGTATAATTCTCCCGGATTAATTTGATATCGCTGAAGTTCGCATTATCAATCGCCTGGAAAATCCGCTTCCTGGAAATCTCATCGAAGTGAATCGTGCTCGCCCCCGGAATCACTCTGCCGCCTTCCGTGACATAGCGGCGAATATTGTCCTTGTTATAACTGCGGTCGCCGGACAGCGCAATCGGAATCATAAAGTTATTCCGATAATTTCCGATGAAATCCAGTACAACGACATATTCTTTATTCTCAGCTTTACGAAGTCCACGGCCAAGCTGCTGGATGAACACGATCGGCGACTCTGTCGGACGAAGCATGATGACCTGATTGATCTCCGGCACGTCCACACCCTCGGAAAATATGTCTACGGAAATGATGTAGTCCAGGGCATCTTCGGATTCTTCTCCTGCCAGCCGTTCGATCGCTGCTGCCCTTGTTTCTTCCGAATCACTACCGCTCAGCACCAGCGTCCGCCAGCCCTTGTCGTTGAATTTCTTCGATAATTCCTTCGCCTCATCAATCCGGCTACAGAAAATCAACCCCTTCACGCGGTCGCCACTGTATCCGAAATATTCCGCCTGTTTCATGACATTTTCCACACGCTCTTCGGATGTCAGATAGCGGAAGTTCTCCACCTTTTCTTCGGATGATTTTCCCGCATCTGCAATAATATCCAAATCCGTGATTCCAAAATAGTGGAACGGACACAATAGATCCTCCTCCATCGCATCCTGCAGACGAATCTCGTATGCGATCTGATGATTGAAGATTTCGTAAATGTTCCTGCCTTCCAGATTGTCGTCTCGTTTATCCGGCGTTGCGGTCATACCAAGCCACAGCTTTGGTTCAAAATAGTCCAGGACTTTTTTGTAGCTGTTGGCGGCGCTGTGGTGGGCTTCGTCGATTACGATTGCACCAAATGTATTCTTCTCATACCGGTGCAAGTTCTCCTCTTTGCTCAATGTCTGGATGGTTGCAAAGATAAAGTCCTTGTCATATTCCTGATATTTTCCCGTTACCAGTCCCATCGAAACTTGTCCACTGAATACCTTGCGGAATGACTTCTGCGCCTGCTTCGCAATCTGGTTCCTGTGTACCAGAAATAACACTCTCCGGAATCCCAGTTCTCGCATGGCAAATGCGGAGGCATACGTCTTACCAGTACCTGTTGCAGATATCAGAAGTGCTTTTCTCTCGCCCGCTTCCTGTATCTTCCGCAGATTCTTAATAAAGCCGACCTGCATACTATTAGGCTCTAACTTGTACTTTTCAATCGATGTAATATCATCCAGCTTCGCAACATCACGCTGATGCTTGATGATCTTATATTTTTCCCGATATGATTCATAAAATGTGTCAAAATCCAGTGCATACTTCGAATTCCACAGCGAATCAAATTCCTGTACGATTTCCCGCGCCATCTCACCATCTTCCGTTGACACGATCTTCGTATTCCATTCCCGGTTGTAGGTCAGCGCTGCACTTGTGATATTAGAGCTTCCGATGATAATCCGGTAGATCTCTTCTTTCTTGAAAATGTATCCCTTGGTGTGGAAACCTTCTTTTGCTGCTTCTACATCGTACATTTTCAAAGTGATATTCTGTAACTCATTCAATTTTTTCAGTGCTCTTGGCTCACTGAAATTCAGATAATTCGTTGTCAGAATCTCTCCCGGAATATTCTTCTTTTCCAGTTCTTTTAACGTCTGCAAAAGTGGCGTAATTCCGCTCATTGTGATGAATGCCACACTGATCTGGAATTGATCACACGCCAAAAGCTCATCCTCGACGGATGAGAGTACCTTCTTTCCTTCTTTGTGATTGTTGGATACGAACTGCGGGCGGTAGGCCAGGCTTGAGGCTGTGGCGCCGTTGATGTAGGCGGTTTCTAGGGCGGTTCGTAGGGTGGTGAGGTGTTGGGTGGTCATTTGTGTATTACTCCTTTTCGGAAATATCCTTGGTTATATTTTCCGTTTTCGTAATCGGTTATCGGATCAATATAGTGGTTCATACTTTTTGCATTGTTATTACAAACTATTATCAGTTAAATATTCCTGCTTAAGTTCATCTATCAACTAAAACGTGAAACATTCAGCACAATCATCTGGTATATCTTCCAACTTGGCTATTACCTCTGTAACAAGGCTCCTCGCATAACACTTCTTATAATATATAAGAAGCGTTTATAATTCATCTCCAAATTTTTGAACAACCTCGTCACTATTTCGTCCGGGTACTGTTTTTCCAGTCACTTGCTCAATAGCATCTAATATAGCTATTGCTCTTTTATAAAAGAATAAATCAAATTCATCCTTTCTCATAGACACTACATCTATCATATGCGTAGAAATATTTACATTCAATTCCTTTTGTGTTATTTGTCCTTTTTGTTCAATTTTATTTAAATAAACACTTGGCGCAACACCACCAATTTCTCGATTTGTTCGATATGTTATCGGTGTCTTGTTAACTATCGAATTCCATTTTTCTCTAGGATATTCCATTCTTTCACAATATGACTTCGGGAAAATATGATGAATATCCGGATTTTCTGATTTATATACGGCAAAATCCATTTCTCTTCCACTAATAAAGTCCCTTGCATGACTTTGTAATATCAATGCCATAATCCCTTTATATGCTGCACTTTGTCTTGTCTGTAATGACAGTAATCTTATTGGACTAAAGAAAGAATCTGCTACCGTCTTTGGTATAACAGTATCATCAGATATCCATTGCATTACTTCATTCACATCATTTACAAATCTTGTTGTATTCGCTCCACCATAAAGTTCTCCAAAAACGCCACACCAATACCACTGTTTAATTTTATTTTTCACAGTTGTATTTGTTATTTCATGTGTTTCCTCTAGCAATGTACACAATACAGCCATTGGAATTAATTGCGAAGAATATGGCAAATCTTCTGCACTAAATATTCTCTCTTCCTGAAGTATTTTCTCCGTCTCATTAAATCCTTTTGTTAAGCAATCTGCATATTTTTTATAATCATCTAAAGAAAGATTCAAAACATCCTTTTTTTTCGCACTTACTGTTTTCCCGTTTTTATATGTAGATAATAATGTTAATGCCGTCAAAAAATCTGTAGCATTAACAACTTTAATAATTTCTGAACTAAAGTACTTTTTATATCTGGAATCCCAGTCCTTACGCAATTCAAAATCATCCATTGCAAAAATTGCTGTTACAAGCTCAAATACTGTAAGCGGAACTCCGCCTGTATTTACATTTTCAAACACCTGACAAACTGCTTCTTTAGGGGTTTCTTTTTCTAAATAGATAACTGGTATTTTATATTGCATTACTTGATTTATAACTAAACTACTAAATTCCGTAAATTTTCTTATAACTTCTCCATTATAATCATAATACGCATAATATTTATTCTGCCATGTCTGTGTTTCGACAAAATCAAGAATTTTATTCAATGGAAATAATTTCTTTTCAAATTCCTTTTCTTCTGTAGAAACATCAAGCTTAATGTCCTTACCAAAATTTTCTGTACGCATTTTATTTTCTGGTACAGAAATAATTGCTTCTAACATATCTTCTGATGGATTAATCGCTTTTTCTATATCAATATAATAAAATCTTTTTATTGATTGTCCCTTTACTGTTTTTGTAAGTACTGGTTTTTTACAAAACAATGCTTGATATATAGATGTTAACCTTTGCTGTCCATCTAAAATTAGCGCTTCAGGGATTGTATCTTCTTCAAGTACAGTTCCTTCTATTCCATGATATTTAAATCGAATATTTTTATTTCCATACTTAAGAAACATCGCTGCTCCAACCGGAAAATTTTGTGTAATACTTGAAATTAATGCTTTAATACGCTCATCATCCCATACCCAACCTCTTTGGAAATCCGGTAATTGAATTTTTCCACTATCTGCATATTTAATTAACTCTTGTATAGATTCATCATTTGTATACATAATCTATTTCCTCCAATTCTCCATTTCATAGCGAGTTCCTTATATATTTATGCCAAGATAGACATTAAAAACTTTTTCTACTCTCCTCTAATTTTCAGAATTTTCGCTAGTCAAATCTACTTTATTTATCTTTACCCTCAGTAAATATATCAGTAAGCAAACATTGCTATGTGAATCATTAAAAAATTTGCAAGTCTATTAACTCTTCTCGTCACCTTATTCAAATACTCATTTGTCAATTTCATTACCTTTTTTAATTTCAGCCTTTACAACTACATATATTTTGAATTTTAACTAGATCATACACCTCTATTATCTGCAGCAGTGTATTTTATCCAACATTCCATTTCCCCTCAATAAACAATCTTTCAAACATTCAACAATATATCTATGACTTTTCTTCATAATCTCTTTTAACATCTCACTTACTCTTTTTATCTACATATGGAGTAATATCTTCAGCCGCTCGACTTACTGTTGTCTTTAATTCCGAATACTTAGCAATCTTACTAGGACTATTTACAGATCTTAGCACTTCAAAATCAAAACTAAATTCTTTTTCTCTTGCATCTCTGTTAAAAAAGTGAAATCCCCAAATGTGATACTTATTATCATCTGCAAATGTTTTTATAGGTATAGCACTCTCTTTTAATTGTAAAAGGAAATCTTCTTTCCATTTATCATTCTCAACAAGATGTGCACCTTTAGGTTCAATAAATACCTGGAATTGTTCAAATCCATCAGTCTTATCTTTTTGCAAAAAAAGGACATAGTCTGGTTCAAAACGTTCACCACCCTCAAATGAATAGATATGCATCTGACGTTCATTTCTCATCAAATAAACTTTACTGTAAATTGCTTTTAGTTTATCTACATAATCGCGAAAATACGCTACAAACGCTTTTTCCTCTGATGTACCGAAATTATCGTTGAATGTATACCAATCTTCATCTCGCAAGTCGATACGTATATCAGCTGGAATAGTGATGTCATTCTGTGACATACCTAGTCCACCATCTTTAAGCTCAGTGTAGTTCACAATCTTATTTTTAAATATATCACGTATATTTACCGCACGGAATTCCTTTGTTCCTTCGTATTCTTCTTCAATTGCAGAAATTGAGGTAGCTATCTTGGTAATAACCGCTGTAACAGCAGAGCCAATTATCATAATCGGTGGTTCATCATACTTGCTGCGAATGTCAATTTTTATTCCGCCAAGATATTTAGTACTTGTTATAAATTCTCTTGTGGACTTTAAATTCGGGAATCTACTTTTAAGTGCATTGAATTTGTAAATAGGAACTTTTGCAAGAGCCTTGTTTACAATAGCATAGTTTATTTTTGCAATATCTCTTATAGTCGTACTATACAATTTAGTCTTTAACTTATTATCAGTAGAAGTTTCTTCCCCATCATCAAGAATTACATCTTCGCCAGACTGACCAGTGGCAATCATTACAGGATACACATGATCCCTTACAGAAGGCAACAAACCTGTAACATTTGATCGACTTTTTACAACACGATCATTTATAAACATAATGCCTGTTTTATAAAGATCATCTTGTTTAAAATCGTCCTTAAGTTCATAGTGCCTTGTAATGGTTGTATCTGGATCAATACCAATTTCACGTAAGGCCTGATGAAGCTCAAAAATGTATCGACTGTCATTTTGGCAATGATAGTATAATTCTTCACAAATTCGAAGTTCATTATCTACATCCTTATCATACTTTCTTTGAAATTTGGGCTGATCATTTTGCACCTTAAACGGACAATATCTCGCACCACGACCAATCAGCTGTGCCTCTGATACTGTAGCTGCTGAAACCTTTTTACCACCTTGTCTAGTTTCATAAAGACGCACAATATCAAACAAATTTAGAACATCCCACCCCTCATCAAGTTTTTTAACTTCAAAGATAGCACGATATGGATTTGATGTATCCTCCAAGGAATTTAGAAGAATCTGTTTTTTATCAGCCTCTTTATCATCATTAACAGAAATACAATGCTCTTCTGAAAAATCCTCTCGAAGTTCCTGAGCTAACATATTAAATGATATTTTCTTACTTTCAAAATACCGATAAGCCAAATTCATTGTAGGATTGTCAATTAAGTTTGATATTCTTTCAAGTGTGCTACCAGAAAGAGAACGAATATTTTCTAAAAACAATTCCATGAATTCCTTACTGTCAGCTATTTTAGCAGACTTAAAAAGTACAACAGGTTTTATTGCTAAATGATTATCTTGAAATACTTTTAATCTATATTGACTTAACATAAGTGCTTGAATGGCTCGGTCCATAATATCCATATCCGATCGAAGCGTCTTTATCTCTTTTGAATAAAGGTCTTCACGAAATTTGTGTAGTGGATAATCAAAAATGATTTTATTTTCGTATTCAGTACGAATCTGTAAATTTGCCAAATCGCAAGTCGCCGTAAATTCTAATAAGACATTTTCATTATTTCTATCAAAAATGCTTTTAACTGTCTGTTCCCACGAATGTTTATTTTTTTCTTCGTCTCTACTCAATTTCTTTGTGGTAACATTCAAATGATGTGCTTCATCAGAAATAAGAACTGTTTTTACATCATCGAAGTCATCAAAAGAAATACCATTTTCTTTTGTTAACCACATATCTGTGTGAAGTTTCTGCGTTGTGGAAAAACAGATATTTATAGCATCTGGATCGGTTGCTTGGAAATTTTCTACCTTTTTAACCGGAACACTCTCGCCATCAATTACGATTTCGTCAGCAAATAAGTATTTGTTTGATGATGCATTAAGAAAATTATCCTCTGTCTTTTTTACAATTGTTGATAAATTTACAAAAAACAAAAAGTTTCTATATCCTTTTTTATATAAATAAAGCATCAGTCCAGCCATGATCAATGTCTTTCCACTTCCCGTAGCCATATGAAAAAGCACTTGGGTAGGACGTGGACATTTTGAACTTTCAAAATGAGTTATAAAATTTTCAAAAGCTGTTTTCTGATATGGTCGCAATTCAAAAGCTGAATTTAAATTTGTTGGAATGTATGACGGTATATTAGATATATATCCATTTTCACGGAGAACATCTATTTTTTCATATAAAAATGCCATCACCTACACCTCCCCATAAAAATTTCTTGTAAATTCTTTGTCCTCATCACTGATAGCATATTCCTCATCATCAATATCACAATAATTCACATACAACAAATTCTTGTCAAGTAATTCCATAAGAAAACACTTTTGGTCTTCGAGAGAAAGTGCATAAAAGTCTTCTGCATTATCATTAATGTTTCTAGGATTTACTTTACTGCTAATAAATCCTGTTTCAATAATACGCAAATAAATGTCTTTAATTTCATATAATGAAGACGCTGATTGAATTTCGTCTACAAAATTCTGATTAGCATTTGCTAACTCGCAATATACGAAAGAGCCACCTCCTTGCCAATTAACTTCAGAAGAAATTCCTCGGCTATCATGCATTATAGTCTGAATTAGTCTTTGACAAGTAATATCTTGAATATAATCCATTTGCTCACAAAGAATAAACTTTCGGTTCATTTTCATTGCAACCGCTCCTGTTGTTCCCGAACCTGCAAAGAAATCCAAAACTAAATCTCCTTCATTTGTGCAAAGTTCTAGTATTCTAGAAATTAGTTTTTCTGGTTTTTTCCCTTTTTTAAATTCTACATTTCCCTCATTATGTAAATCATTTGGTAAAACATCATCCCAAATATCGCTGATTGGTTGACTAAATGTAGTTACTCCATCTATTGTCATTATTCTATCAGTTGCAAATAAAAGCGTGTTTCCATTTTTTATATAGTAATCATTAGCATCTTCTCGCGGAAGGTAATAAACTGTTTCTGGCGAACTTAAGGATTCTTTTTTTAGCTTTCTCGCTTCTTCACTTACACTATTCATATCAAGTGCCGCCCAACGACCAATGTTGTGAGCATTATCAATAACAAATTCGTTCAATTTTTCTTTATATAAATCACCATATTTTTTCTTTAATTGAGATTTTTTCACACCTTCTGTTTCAGCCCATTTTTCTAATACAGTAGAAAACGTCCATTCTGAATAATGTTTATCTCGATTATTAATCCAAACATTGTATCTATCATCATATCCCTTTGCACAATATACTCGATTTGGTTTCCACTGTGCACTTTCTTTGGCATAAATCACAACATACTCCGCAACATTAACTACACCTGGATTGATTACCTTCGCTCCTGTAACTGATCCACGTTTGACAGTAATTATATTCTTTCTGTTTTCTTTGCCAAAAATCTCATCTAAAAGAACCAACAAGTACCCTAGCTCATAATTATCAACAGAAATGGCTATCGTTCCACTAGGTTTTAATAATTTGTGTGAAAAATCTAATCTATTTTTTATAAATGTCAACCACGAACTGTGATTAAATCTATCATTGTAACCAAAGCTATCATTTCCAGTATTATAAGGAACATCTATGTAAATACATTGAATCTTCCCTTCATAACATCTGCTCAAAGATGCAAGCGTAAGTAAATTATTACCCTTAACAACTAAATTATCATTAACATTAAACTTTGCATTTTCCATCCCGTTAATAGTGTATTTTTTAGCATTTATAAACACTTTAGGAAACAATAATCTATCTATTTCATCTGGAGACAAAGCTGTGTTGTAAAATACTTCTGTTCTTTTCTGGTCGTCTTTTGTCTGACCACCTGCCAATACACAATCTTTATACGGAAACACTAACTCAACATTTCCTTTGCTACTTAATAATTCGCCTCTTTCATTTGCAAGCCCTATTTTATTCTTAAAACGAGTATAGCTATCTGGAAGGAACTCTTTATTACTCACAACCCAGCCAAATGCAATCTTATCAAAGACAACCACACCTGCTACTTCTTTGAAGAACTGTGCTTTCGTTATTTTATTTGCAAGCAAAATGGAAATAAGGTTTTCATCCATTTGCATAGCAGCCTCATATACAGCATTCTTTAATAGAATGCCATCTTCTGTAAAAAATCGAGTGTCCTGTTTAAGGACTTCAATTACTGTTTCATAAAATTTAGTCACTTTTTACCGCCTCCATATGTACCTTTTACTTCAAACTCAAGCCATGCTTCTTCAACACTTGCATATTCGATATCATTTCTAAGACAAAACTCTTTTATATTCTTCATTGCAGTAAGATTTGGTTTTGCCTTTCCCCCCTCCCATCTATTCACAGTAGAAAATGCCACTTGTATCTCTTTGGCAAAATCATGCTGTGTAAAAAAACATTTCTGTCTAATTCTTTTAATTTCTTCTGGGAATTCCATATCGCATCTCCTTCTCATAATTATCTCAAAAATATAGCGTTACTATAACATATAAATATCAATATTTCTACCTCATCCAATCCTCTTTTTATTTTTATGAACCTTTTACTACCTTTCTTGCTAAATGACTGCTCTCCGCTTAACAACAGCGGTGCCTTCCCCGCTTTCTCATAATTTCCGATGAAATCCAATACATTCAGATATTCTTTTCCTTTATATAGACGAAGTCCTCGTCCCAACTGCTGCAGGAATACGACCGGAGATTCCGTCGGGCGCAGGAACATTACCATATCCAGGGAAGCGATATCCACACCTTCATTGAACATATCCACAGAGAAGATCACCCGTATCTCTCCGTTCTTCAATTTGCGGATAGCTTCGTTACGCTCCTCGGCATATGCTCCATTTTCACCACTGTATACTGCTGCGGATGCGATTCCTCTCTGACAGAATTCTTTTGCCATGTCTTCTGCATGCTGTCTGGAACAGCAGAATCCGATTGCACGCAAAGAACGATATTTTCGATAATATTTGTAAATCAGATCATATCTTCTCTCATTTCCGATATAAGCCTGATTCAGCTCCTGCTCATCATAGCGTCCTTTCACGATCCGCAGTCCGGAATAATCCGTCTCATCATACACGCCGTAATAGTGAAATGGTACGAGCATTCCTTTGTTGATCGCTTCTTTTAATGAAATCTGATATGGCACGTTATAATCACAGATTTCGTAAATATTTTTTCCGTCCATTCTTTCCGGTGTTGCTGTTAATCCCAGTAAGAATTGCGGCTGAAAATAATCTACGATTCTCCGGTATTGATCTGTAACCGCATGATGGAATTCATCAATGATCACATAGTCAAAATAATCTGCCGGAAAATATGTCTCATTCAAATATTCCGTTCTTCCGAGTGTCGCTACCGATGCGAAGATAACGGATTTATCCCTATCCTTTTCTTTTCCGTCAAAGAATCCATAATCCTCCGAGTTCCGCACATTTTTGAAAGAAACCGCCGCCTGCTTCAGGATTTCTTCTCTGTGTGCAACGAATAACACCCGTTCATATTTTACCGAATCAAATGCAGCAAGGTATGTCTTTCCGATTCCGGTGGCCGCATATACAAGTCCTTTCGCCGCACCTTCCATGCGGCTTTCCTGCAACGCATACAACGCCTCTATCTGCGCTCCCCGCGGGCGGTACAACATTCGGACATTTTCAGTATTCCTGTCCTCATTATCTTCTGCTGTGTCATATTTCGCCAAATCCCTGGACACCGCCGGCTTCTTCCACGCCTTGGAATATCGTTTTAATTCTTCATCATCTATAATGATCGAATGGTTCAGAAACAGATCTTCAAATGTAGCATAGAATAACTCATAATTCTTTTTGTCCAGCATATCACTGAATCTGTAATTCCATTCGATTCCTGAAGTTAACGCACTTTTGGAAATGTTCGATGATCCGATGTATATTTCATTCGAAGATTCATAATGAAAGATATAAGATTTTGGATGAAATGAGCGTGATGTTTCATTATACAGGCGCAGATCCACACGGTCGCCAAGTTCACTCTTAATCAGATATAAAGCCGACGGCTGTGTGATTCCCAGATAATTTCCCGTCAAGATACGGATCTGCACACCCCGGTCCAGTGCCCTCTTCATATCGTTTAAAAGCATCCGCACCCCCGATTCCATCAGAAATGAGACGATGATATCAATCCGCTTCGCCTTTGCCATACTCATTTTCAGTTGATAATATAGATACCGGCTCCGGTCTCTGTCCCCGGTCATTACATTCGTAGATTCGATCTCATATGTATCTATTCTTTCCTCAAAATTAGATTGAGCCATTTTTCTTCTCCCCGCCCCGGACGTACATCTGATGTAATCCATTGTTCTTCTATCTCTAATTCATCCATATCCTGAATCAATTTTGCAAATGTCTCTTCTGTCATATCCGTAAAATATCTGCCGTTTCGTTCCCCTTCGAATGTCCCGTACTTGAAGGATGTGTATATGATTCCGTGGGCTCGAAGAGCATTTGTCATCTTCTTTATAATGTCTTGCAGTTCATTTGCCGGAACATGAAGGATTGACGAGCATGCCCAGATTCCGTCGTAGGCTTCTTTTTCTTCCAAGTCCTGGAACAGCATGTGTTTTACCGGAACGCCTGTATATTCGCTTGCGAGTTTGCATAGTTCCTGTGAACCGTCTATGGCAGTGACTTTGTATCCTTGCTCCAGGAAATATTTTGTGTCGCGGCCGGAACCGCAACCGTAGTCCAGGATTTCTGCTCCCTGATGCAGTTTGCCCAGGAAGTGATTCTGTATGGTGCCGAAGTCTACGGATATGGTGCCGGTGATGAATTTTTTTGCGTTTTTGTTGTAGTAATCCAGTGTTGTGGTTGATTTTGTGGTTTCGTTTCTTGCGTTCACGATTGCCTCCTGAGGGTGTGATACTTGTTCCAATATTGTCTTGTATTTATTATACTGCATGGGAGTGGATGGATACAAGAAAGAGTATACTCTCCTTCACAAAGCATTCAGCAACTTAATAACCATTATCTTTTTTCACCTTTTATTACTTATCACTCTCTTCTTTGAATTCTCTCATTATATTATCAAATATTTCTTCTGACATTAAACCATACATTTTATTCACATATTCTTTTCTGAACAACAATATTTTCCGAAGTGATAATTTACAAGTTCGAATCACTCTCCATCGATGTTTCCTTTGAATCTTCTTATCTTGGTTATCACGAAATTTCATCCTGACAAATACTTGTTCATAATCAGAATATATCTCCAGTCCAAATTCCAACGGCAAGATTAAATTTCTCGTCGTATCATTCATAGTTATTATCATTTTAGCAAATCTACTGTCGTAATATCGCAACACTTATGTATCTTACTTCAAAAAAATCCCACATATTATATGTAGGACTTTTCTTACTCACTATATATGCTTTGTGCCTGTTCTAAATTTTCTATAATTTTACCTTTCAGACTCTCCGGTGATATGACTTTAAATCGATTCGCATATTGTACAAACCAGCCAACCAATGTCACGCTGTCCATCTTTTTAAATACCGCTTTATACTTTCCTTTTTCTAACGATCTGACCGACACCCCTGACATTTCCGGGCAGCGGCATAATCATATGCGAAAATCTGCTTCGTCCTCTCTGACTCGTCAGATTTAACAGCTTATTTCGAATCTCATTCGCTTCGTGAACGGACACACACCTTGCCTGTTGCACCGAATCTAACATCAGCTTAATTTCCCAGTCTTCCAGCAAATGTTTCTCCATATACCATCCTTTATGTGAATTTTCTGCCTGCTTAATCGGATAACCGCAGCTTTGCAACAAACGCACATCGTCATAAATGGATGTACGGTGTACATTTTCCATTCCGTATTCTTCTTCCAGTTTCTGGCTTATCTGCACTGCATTCATCGGCGTCTTCTCATCGGTGGTCTGGAAAAGTTGAAGGACGCGGATTATTTTTTCTTTATGGGGTGTGGACATAGGGGTGCTCCTTATATTATGTTTTTGAGTTAAAGCGATATATTAATTATACTGTACCGTGCCTGCCTATACAACTTTCATCTTTTCATTTTTTGTAGTTGACTTTCATTAACAAACAGGTTAATATTATATAAAAGAAACGGGTTTTTTACTGAGTAATGTCTTCGGACTGGAAAAGGGTGCTCGTTTCTTTTTTTATATTTATTATATCATAAAGGTACTTTTTCCCATCTCTGGCATGTCTGATGATCATAATTACATTAAACACATTATATCGTGTAATTTCTCCATCTTCACCAAACACAGGTAAAGCAAATCTCGATGAATAACGATACCAACCATACATGGCATCTACATTATGTTTTACTTTATAATTCTCAGTAAATTTCTTTCCATCAGCTATTTTAATAAGCTCTGGCAATCCCTGCGCAGCATTGGCCTTTGCTTTGGCATTTGCTCCTTTTAAAATATGTGTGTAGTTGGAATGTGCATATTCATCTGGCAAGTCTGCTCCTATGTAAATAACTTCATTACTATCATCAATAGTACAAATGTCACCAACATATTGCCTTAAATACTTTTCGACCTCATCCCATTTCACCGCCCGCTTCCCTTTGAAAAGAATATCATGAATAAAAACCGTTTTCTTTCCATCTAAATCTTCTATTACATTTACTTTTCTTTTCATTTTAACCTCTCCAACTTTCATCGCACTACACGCATTGCGTTATTCTTTATCCAAAAAAATAAGTCTTACGACTTATTTTTCATCATATATTCCACTTCCGCCCGATATTTCATCAAACGTAAAAGATACTCCGGAAGTTCTCTCTTCTCAGCTTCCCAATCTTGAACAGTGCGATACGGTATACCATAATAATCACTAAACTCTCTCCTGTTCATTCCCATTTTTTCCCGTAATTCTTTTACTTCTTTTCCTCGACTCATTAGATCACCTTCTAGACGCATTGCGTTAATAAAATAATAATTCATGTATAAATGTCTGTCAATGACTATTTTCTATGCCCCCCTATTCCATCACAGTTTATCATACTTCGCACTCTTCCCCTTAGCCTTCTCCACCGGATACTTCTCTGCATTCACCCTGATCTTCTCCCGCACGATCTCATCCAGATCCAGTCCGCAAGCATCTGCCAGCAAGACACAATAATTCACAACATCCGCCAGTTCTTCTTTTATTTTCTCCTGTTTTCCTTCATTTAAGACATCTGCGCCACTCCACTGGAATACTTCCAGAAGTTCTGCTGCCTCCAGTGAAATGGAGATTGCCAGATCTTTCGGGTTGTGGAATTGTTTCCAGTCTCTGTCGTCTCGAAATTTTAATATTTCTTTGATTGTTTCTTCTGTCATTTCAATTTTCCTCTTCGATGTATTTACTGAAAATCTCTTATATTCATTATACTTCGCTAACCATTGACGTACAAGAAGAAGTCATATTTCTACGACTTCTTCTAATACAATTGACATTTATCATCAAATAAAGTAATATTCTATACAAAGAAATGGGTTTGTTACCGTACAGCTGTTGCTCAAGCGAGGTGCTCGTTTCTTTTTTATATTCATCGAATTTCAAAAATTCATTTCTAAATCTATCACAAGGTAATCCAGGCTGTTTCCTCCTGTTCACTTTTCAGACTCTTTTTACAAATCTTGCAGATTGTTCCTGCCGGTGTAACTAATACCACCTTCGCGTATGCCGTGTCTCCAATCTTGTCATACAGACGACCTGCACTCATAGACTCTCCGATGACTGTATAAGAACTATTTGCCACATAACCAATCTTTCCGAGACCTTCATATGTCACTTTGATTGCTTCCTTGTCATATTCATTATCCGGTTCTTTTTCTAATCTGATCTTCATACCTTTTTCCAGAAAATCATTTCCGAAGTAGTGTTTTGTTCCTGTCAGGGTGATAAATATTTTTGCCATTGTGTGTGCTCCTTTCGCTTTGAAAACGTGTTCATCTGAATTTGGTTTGTTGTCTTATAATTACTTTTATCTCTCGGAATTCTGTTTTATTCCCTTTGATATGTATAGTATAATTCAGTTGATGGGTTATAATATTCTCACCTTATTTTTCATTTCCATACATCAAAAAAGGAAATCAACCACAGTCAATTTCCTCTTCTCATCATCAGTCATACAACCTTTTCAACACTTCCAGATCAACCTCAAGCTCCCTGTCCCCATCTCTTACCCTGGCAATCACCGGTACTCCCGTTAATCTCTCGATCATTTTCTCATTATCTTCCTGCATCGCTCCACCCGAGTAATGATTCAGAATGATTCCTTTTACATCCATTCCATGATTGCGGATGTATTCTACCGTCAGGACAACCGCATTGATCGTGCCAAGTCCGGCATCTGCGATCACCAGCGTATTCAGATGCAGCATTTTCACAATGTCTTCCAGCAGGATCTCTTGCTCTTCATCCCAGCGGATCGGACATACAATGCCGCCGCTTCCTTCTACCGTGACATAATCGTACTCTTTCTTTACCCTGTCAAAATCTGCTTTTACCGTTTCCAGATCAACCGGATTCCCTTCTATTCTGGCAGCCAGATGCGGAGACACTGCGTTTTGATACAGATATGACAGTAAGCTGCTGTCTTCCTGTGTGATACTGGCAATCTTCTTTACATAGCCTGCGTCACTTTCTTCTATGGACTCTGCACCTGATAATGCAGCCTTATAATAGCCTGCATGGATTCCTGCATCCGCCAACTTTTTCACGATTAATGCTGTGACATACGTCTTTCCTACATCTGTGCCTGTGCCCGTCACAAATATTCCTTTTGCCATAATCTCATGCCCCTTTTTTTATTAACTCAGATAAAATCCGCTTTTCCGCATTCTAAGTCCCACACCGGCTGCCAGCAGACATAATACAAAATCTCCAGGCATATCTAATGGGAAGCAGGACAAAAAGATCACGCCCAGCGTTGCCGGTGTATGTGCATAAAAGTTCAAGATTATGAATTTATACACGATTCCGATTGCATATGTCACAACAAATCCTGCAAGACAGGCAAGCAGATAGTTCTTGTAACTTGCTTTCAGCTTTTCGCATACTTTTCCGGTTACATATGCGCTTACAATGAATCCGACCAGATAACCAAAGCTTGGCCGGAATATGTATCCGATTCCTCCGCCTGCTGCAAAGATTGGTACTCCGACAAGTCCCAGTAATACATAACATCCTACAGATATTGCTCCCTTATCAGCCCCCAGAATCAATCCTGCAAGCAGTACGAAAAAGAACTGAAGTGTGAAATAATCCATATATGGAACCGGGATCTGGATAAATGCTCCTATGGCAACCAGCGCCGCGAACATTCCGCATAATACCATACTTACGGTGGATAATTTTTTTGTTTTTGTGTTCATTAAATTGTTAACCTTCCTTTCAGTTTATGGTTAACAATTTATCGTATTTCGCTTTGATTGTCAACTTATTTTTCGTGCTAGTTTACAATCATGTTCTTGTTTTGCTAATTCAGAATCCATTTCCTACTCCCCATACTGCTCCATAAGCCTCCGGGCCTCTCCCCGCATCTGCTCCACGACCTCATCCGGTCCAATGATCTTAACTGCCTCCCCCAGCGAGAATACCCATCCCAGGAACTGTTTGCTCACATGCACGTCCACATTCACCCGGAAATGATCCGCATCTTCCGGAATCATCATCACATCTTTCCCGAACCTGTCAATGATCACGCCCGCAAGGCTGTTATTTACCAGCATCTTTACAGACGTTTCCTTTCCCCTGAACATTCCGAAACTCTTCTTGGCATAATCCGCCATATCCAGCTTCTTGAAGTGTTCTTTTCCCTCGCGGGATTCATCCGACATCCGGATATGCAGCATCTTGTCCACCCGGTAATGCTTGATCAGCTGCGCCTCTGTATCATATCCGATCATATAATAATTCTCATCATCCCAGGACAATCCCCACGGGCTGATATGATACCATGCTCCTCCGTGACGCAGTTCCATCTCTTTCTTCACATTCCACTGGAAATACTGGAACTTGATCTTCTTATTTTCAGAAATCGCATTGTGGATTGCATCGACAGTATAATAGATGCTTTCATTCATCGTCTTAATTCTTCCGGATACATACACCTGTCGCTGCAGCCTCTGTGCATCGTATTTGCTGACCAGCTTTTCCAGCTTTTTTATCAGTGTGTTGGTCTTCTTCTCTGTAATGAATTTGGAAGACTGGATGGAATCTACCAGAAGCTTTAATTCCGGCAGTTCGAATGGGCGGTTGACTACGCGGTAATGATAGCGGTTGCCGATGGGTTCGCCCTCTACCTCGATCCCGAGTACAGACAGATCACGCAGATCTGCATAGATTGTTTTGCGGTCTGCGGTCACTTCGTATTTTCCCAGTTCTTCCATGATTTCCGGCATGGTAATATAGTGTTCGTCATCTGTATTTTCCAGCATGATCTGTGCAAGACGGTATAATTTTAGCTTTTGGTTTGTTCCTTTTGGCATATAAGTATTCCCCTTTTCGTGATATGAGTAAAGTATAGCACACATGGGAATTTTCTTTACACATTTTAAGCACCATTAATCACATCTCTAATCATTCACATAATCATAATAATCCGCTTCGCTGGCAAATAGGATATATTCGCCATCTACCATTCCCATATAACCGTCACCTGTGTTAAAACCTTTCATTGCCAGTTCCTCCATTTCTTTGAAAATAAATGATCTGTTTTCCCTTTTATGTCTATAGTTTATAACATCAGGTGGGGTATAAAATTACCTCCTGTCCTCTGCGCATTAAATCGTATGCCGCAAGACGAAAATAAGGGCAAAAAATTCTTTAAACGAATTTTTTGCCCTTATTGTTCTATCTCTGTACGTTGTCTGACTTATTTTAAATACCGCATCCATGCTCGCCACATGTATGCCTTTCCTCATGGCTGTGCTCATGGTGAGAACACTTTACATCCGTTAAGTGCCACATAGGAAATCAGAAAATTTGCAAACCAGCCAGCCGGTACAGCAAGCCAGACAAATGCAATGCCAAACCGGGGCGCAAAAATCAAAGCAACTGCCAAACGGATCGCAAGGTTTACCATATTGGCGATGAGAAACGGGCGCATGATTCCAAGTCCACGAAGTACTCCATCGGTTGCCATCTTGATACCCATGAAAATGAAAAAGTAACCAAGCCATCTCATATAATCCCCTGACACCTGATATGCCAAGGCGGATCCATCTTTGCCCAGGAATAACGAAGAAATCTGCGTATGCAGTGTTTCAATGACTATAAAAGCAAGAACTGCAAAACACAGATCTAACACCAGTGCCGCGTGATATCCCTTTTTGATACGATCCATTTTCTTTGCGCCAAAATTCTGGGAAACATACGGTGAGACTGCATTTCCGATAGATACAAATATCAATGAAAAAACATTCTCTACTCTCATCGTTGCCGCATAACCTGCAAGTGCCTGTGTACCGAATGGATTTACAACTGCCTGTACGATCATCATACCGATTGACACTGTAGACTGCTGCAGAACCGAAGGTACAGCAATCCGCAGCATGGAATACAATTCATGCCTGTCAAACCAGTCAAAATAACTTTGATACCGGCGCATCCTGCTAAAGAAAATCAAAAGTGAAAACACGGCTGAAATCCCCTGTGAGATGAGCGTTGCAAGTGCTGCACCAAACACTCCCAAACCAAGTCCCGCCACCATCCAGAGATCCATAAAAATATTCAAAACAGAAGAAAATATCAAAAGTCCCAATGGAATCTTTGATTCACCGATCGAAGTGAACATTGTTGAAAGGATGTTATACATAAACAGAAATGGAAATCCCACAAAATAAACACGGAGATACAGTACTGCTTCCTCCAGTATATCCGCAGGTGTCTGTAATAAACTCATCATCGAATGGGAAAAACAAAATCCAAAGACACCCAGAAGTATGCTTAGAATCAGGAAACTGATCAATGATGTTGACACAATTGTTTTCATTTTACTATAATCTCTGGCTCCAAAATAACGGCTCACAAGCACACCTGCACCTACACCGGCACCCAATGCTATACAAATGAAGACATTCGTAAGTGCAGCACAGGCACCGACTGCCGCAAGTGCAGATGAGCCAACAAACTGACCAACGATAATAGAATCAGCCATATTATATACTTGTTGAAAAAAGCTGCCTAAAATCATAGGCATTGCAAAAACAGTCAGCGCTTTAAGAGGCGCATCTGTAATTAAATATTCGTCTTTTGACATTCGCTAACTCCTCCATAAACTCGCTTATTTTCTTTCCGTAGACATTTATTTTATATCTTTTAAATGCAAAATGCAAATTTTCCAAATTCCTCCACAAGTCCCATATGTCTGAAAATGCAGGCAACAAAAAAACAGGCTTTTCTGACAAAAAATTACTTGCCGGCAGATAAATTTCTGCCGGCAAGCGATTTTTATTTTTTCAATTAAAAACCTGTCAATCTGAAAAACATTAATTCATTTGCTGATCCGTCGTCTCGTTCCTGTGTCAGCATAATTAACAGAGAGCCGTCATCTAACAGCTGCATGTCTTCCAGCCATGGATAGCTGACACCGAATATGTCATCTGTAGAAATTGCACCTATGTGTGTTCCATCTTTTGCCCAAAATTGTATTTCACGCATATTTCCATCCGCAGCCACAAAACCATTTTCTGTTTCTGCCATGCCCGTAATGGAACCGAGCTTGTCCTTAGAACTGATGTCTTCTCCGCCTAGTTTCAAAAGCTGATTGCCTTCATAATCATAGACAATAATCTTTGTACCTTCATCTTCCGCAGCCATGGAGCCGGCAACCATGATATGACTATTCGTGATCTGTACGTCATCTAACATGGAAAATGGTCCCTTGCGTTCTTCATCATTGTTTAATCCGGTCAGTATCCACGGCTCAGCCGTCAGGTTACCATCTTGATTTGCAATCTTCTGAGTATCACTGTTCACCCAGAAACTGATTCCCCATTCTCCGGATGGATGCATATTCAAATGTCCATCTACGGTTGTCTGCATTGCCTTTTTTCCATCTTTTACGCCAATTACATCTCCGATTCCCGGCGAAAGATATAACATTCCACTGTTGTCTCCGGACAAATATTCACAATCATCGTCTAGTTCCATCGAAGAAACGAATTTGAGTCCGCTTTCTGAATATTCATAAGTATCCAGTTTGTTCTCCAGCAAATGGAATACCTGGTTGCCCTGTTTTACAAACTGATGTTCCATGATCTGCATGACACCCTGTGCTTCTTTAAACGGAATATATTCCGGAACGATTGTATAAGAACCTACCATCTGCTTTGCCAATACAGGTTCAAAAGGCTCTCCCTCCCATGGCCATGGTGCGTCTTTATTTCCTTCATCCTTTAATTTCAGCACAATTCCTTCCAGCAGTTCTTTGTCAGAATCATCTATTTCCTGTCCCTTTACTCTGATATCATAGGATGTACCAGACTTTTCATGGCGATACATATACGTTTTCTCTACGGAATTACCTTCCGGCATTGCTGTATATTCTGCATTTCCTATTGTTACAGTGTCCATTTTCCCTTTTGCATATGTCTCTAAATCCACGCCGAAGTCAACTAAACTATTTCGATATTTATAGGAATCCTCCTTTGTTGCTTCTATATAAATGACATTCTCGGATTCATCTACTGTATCTCCATCAAAAAATCTAACGCGAGCGTAGTCTTTATCTTTCTTCATATTTTCTTTATCATAGTTCCATGCTTTCGGATAATACACTGTAAATAAATTTAATTTAAGATTTTCCCTGTCCTTAAATTTTGTTTCTGCCTGCTCTGTTTTTTTCTTCTCCGGAGCCTTTTTTTGTCCACATGCCGCTATCATCATCATGCATGTCATGATACACAACACACACCACAATTTCTTTTTCATGGTATCTTCCCTCCCTTCACGCTTTCCACATCCGTTTCAGCTATTCACCGTCACTTTTCACACAATGAAATGTGTAGTAGTCTTCGTCATTACTGTAATCTACTTTCAACGTGCCATCATCATTTATCGCCACTGAGAGAGATGGGTTATCTGATTCAATCGCACAATACCCCAGTGCAACTGACCATTGGAATGTCCCTATCTCTTCTCCTTTATAAATAACTGTTACATTACGGTCATTTTTGAAATCAAGACGCAGTGCATCATTGATGTTGTCTACTCCTTCCATAGAAGTCTGCGGTCCGTCTCCTAAAAGTTCTTCTACGCTTTCAGAAGCCCACTTACCTATGACTGCACTTTCCTCCTCTGTCAGATAGAGCGAAGGATCCATTGCATCGGTTCCATCCTTTGCAAAAATCACCTTTACTCCCATCTCCAGCATGTCGTCAAAAGAAATGATATCTTTTCCGATGGTTCCCACCATTTTTTCTCCTTCGATGCTCAAGGTAAACTGATCATCTTCGACAGACCATTTTCCATTCCCTGTAGTGTCTCCAGCTGAAAAGGAAACTTTTCCGCCATTTTTCACTTCAAATTCAAAATCTCCTCCGAAAACTTCATCTATGCTGACGGACATTCCCATCATTTGAGCAGACACCGCTACCCATTTCCCTTCATACGGGTTCTTCTCTCCTGTTTTTCCGGAGCCTCCACAACCGGTCAGTGCTGCCATACTGATGATAAACACTAATCCTAATAACAAATTCAACTTTTTTCTCATAAGCCTCTTCCCTTTCAACTACTTCTTATCTGTAAAAAACGGAGTCAGCAATTCTGCCACCTTGCTGATTGGCATTGTCTGTAAGATCACCTTTCCCGGTCCTTTCACAACAGTATTAAAAATGCCCTCTCCTCCGATCAGCATATTTTTTACTCCTTTTACGGTTACAATATCCATCGTACAGGTTTCTTCCATTGCCGCTAAGTACCCGGTACTGATCACCATTTCCTGTCCGGCACTCAGATCATATTCCTCTGCATGTCCGTCAATTTCTACAAATGCAGTTCCATTTCCGCTCAATCTCTGCATAATGAAACCTTCTCCGCCAAATATGCCTTTTCCTAATTTTTTCTGGAAATGCATGGACAGTTCCACGCCTTCTTCTGAAGCAAGAAATGCACTTTTCTGCACGATCATAGAGTGACCGCTGCTAATCTCCAGCGCTTTGATTGCTCCCGGAAAACTTGATGCAAATGCAATCATTCCGTCTGTACCTTCTGCGGTATATCTGTTTTGAAATGCAGAATCACCAGACATCATTCTGCCGAACATTTTCTTCATTCCGCCACCGGAAACCGTCTCCATTTTCATGTTCGGGCTCATCCAGCTCATACTTCCACTTTCTGTGATCATAGATTCTCCTGCTGCTAATTCACATACGACAACTGGTAAATTTCCTCCTAAAATCTCATATTTTTTCATAGTAAAGTTCTCCTTTCTTTTTCGTTTTCGTTTTTATTTTTTCGTTTTCATCCTACAACAGTACCTTTTTCATTAAGTTTTGCGGCACATTGCACACACATATCCAGATCATCACAGATCAAAAAGCAATGGTCACATACAAGACGCTTACATATCGGACAAATATTAAAGATTTCTTTCGCCTGATTCAATGCTTTTTGAAATGCTAAATTCTTTTCCCGGTCATAAAGCGTATCATAAATAATCTTCCGATTTTCATTTTCCGGTTTTTTCCCCGCTTTGGAAAAACGAATTGGTGTGCTTTTCCATACTGTTTTACATTCCATGCAGCATAGTGAAAAGCAAAACTCATCCGGTGTAGAACAATCTATTAAATCCTTTTTCGTAATATATTCCACATTTCAACCTCCTTGTTAACCTCCTTGCTCTATCACCATCCCATTCTCAATTCTCCCTCCTTATCCATTTCCTTTATTTTTTTCTTTTATCGGGCGGCCACCATTTCGTAATGAAAGCGTAGCAGATACGGAAAGCAAATACTATGGTCGCCATTCGTATATTTTGCTTATTTTCCAAAATACGAACGATTAGTATACTATATATAGTGTTTCTTTTTTATCCATCTACTATATATGCGTAATTTCTTTTTGTAAAAATGTAAACGATATCTGTCGGTCAAACTAAAAAAGAGCCTGTACAGACTCTTTTTCTTTTACTCAGTTCTATTATATGTCAGCTTATCTAACTGATCGCATTTTCGAAACAACTCAATATACAGCATTAATTCCTCTCTGACAGTTATTCCCAGTTTTCGATTCATATTTGTATTATGCTTTCTTGCTGTTCCAATACTGATATAAAGCAGTGAAGCAATCTCCTGTATCGTATATCCATCAACATAATACTGAAGAACCATCCTCTCTGAAGGAGTCAGAGTTTCCACGCGCAAAGCAAACGCCTTGAGCATTTCTTCTATATTCGGAGGAATGCCTCCATTTTCCAGTTTCTCCGTATTTCTTTTTTTCTGCATAAAATCAACCAGTGCATCCACTTCTGAAATTCCTGATAAATTTTCATCTGTCAGCGTATCCTCCTGCAGTGCTTTTAAACTCCGAAGAATCGGCTTCACAAAACGACGGGACATACTGACAGAAACAACCAATAATAAAATCAGGAATAACAACGTACCGATGATCCAGTTCCTTCGATTGTCCACTGTTAATTTTTCATAATTCGCTTCTGATATCAATGTCAGTACCGCAAGCGGCATCCCATTACAACTCTTCAATTCAAGCAGTTCATGCCTGCCTATATAATTCCCAAAAGCGGTAGAATATGTATTATAATACTTTCCTTTCTTCACTGTCATCGTTCCTGATGGTGAAAGATACGTTTCCTTTGTATCTCCGAACATCGCCTTATCCAGATAGATGTTTCCTTTTTTGTCCATAGGAGCCAGTACTGTCACTATATTCCCACAGGAACCTTCCACCATAGGATAAGACAGCCTGAAATACAGATTACTCATCTCCATACCGCACAAACCGCGTACTTTTCCGGTACTGTCTAAAACCGGGACATATAAAAGCTGCACATCCTCCCATGTGTCACTCAGCTCCAGCCGGTCTGTCCACAGGCAGCTCTCTACCAGCCGGTTCCCATCAAACTGCATAATCTGTTCATAACCCGGCAATGCGGACGTATCAAATTCTAAATTCCAACGGTTATGGAGCTGTACCTGCTCTGCTCTTGCAATATCAGCATTTCCCCTGAAAAAAACTACGTGCTGTTTGCTTGTATTTACTGCCTTTAAATCAGACAGGCGCAGGTAGATTCCCATGCGTGATGTATCTGCATATTCCGTCTTCGTATTTACCGTTGCATCCAATACAACAAAAACTCCACTGCAATACTTCACATCCAATGCAGATTTCAAGGAGGGATACAGCGCAGACTCTAAATCCATGATCAGCTGAGGATTATCATTCAAATCTGAAAATGTCTTTCCATTGGCTGTCAGGCATTGATTCAATTCTTTTGTAATATCTTCCGATAAAGAAATACTTCTCGCCATCATAATGTCGGTCTGCTCTGTCATCGCTGACAACGTATTCTTCTGCTGGGCAGACAACATTTCCCGTACTTTAAAATCCATTCCCGGAAGAACTCCAATAATACTCAGTAACAGAACTGTCGCTAAAAAAAGTGTTAAAATCACCACGCACCAATAAACAATCAGTCTTTGCTGCATACGGATGCCTTGTCTCTTTATTCCTTTTATAATCTTCCGGAAATTTATTCTCTTTTCTCCCATATGTCAGCCACCTCTTTTGCCGATCCGGCAGACATTATTGTGTGTATGCTGCTTTGAAATCCTCTAATGTCTCTGAAACAAGTTTATCCATATCTTCCGGATGTTCCTGCCACTCCAACCGCTTTACTGACAGGGTTTGCCTGATCAGTTCTTCAAACTTTGTTTCCAGATCCAGATAGGAATCCAATTTCGGAGCAGTATAAAATGTATAGTTCTCCTGCGTCTTTAAAAAAGCCTGATACAGGGATACATACATCGGATCACTTAACTTCTCGATCGCCTCCGGAAGGTAAACATCGAAAGCTTCCTGCTTTACCGGCATATATCCAAGACTGGTCACAAATTCCACATTCTTTTGGGCCTCTGTCAGCCATTTAAGAAACGTAATACAGGCTTTTTCTTTTTCCGGTGTAGATTTTACCGTACAAATACCGGCACCCCGCTGCATGACCATCGTTTCTCCCCTGGCAAATACGGGACATGGCATGGAAACAATCTCTACTTTTTCCGATGTATTATCCGCATACGTGACTTCGTCTGAATAATACAACACGCTGGCTGACGAAGCCACCGATACAATCGAATCTCCCGTTCGCAAAGGTTCCGTCGCATAACCGCCGCGAAGCCATACTCCTCCGGACAGTGCCGCTTTTGCATAAGGTTCCCACACTGTTTGAAATTCCGGTCCGAAAGCCAGATTTTCTCCTTTAAAGAAATTTTCACCCAGGGATTCTACACCTACCTGAAAATAGTTAAAATGATAATCATGAACGAAAAAATTCTTTCCATCATCAGGAATGTCCGGCGTCTGGTTGTCTGTCCATGCAGCATATTGTTCTGCCATTGCGAAGAGTCCTTCCCATGTTTTTAAATCTTCCATCTTCGCTCCTGTTTCTTTCGCAAAACGATCAAATGCTGTTTTATTGATAAACATAACTTCCGTTGATTTTGCTACCGGCAAAATGGAAAGTCTTTCATGAATGACACCCTCTTCCAAAAAAGCCGGAATAAATTCGTTCAGTTCTTCTTCTGTAAAATAATCATAATAATCTACAAGCTCCGTATCATCCGGCATCGCCAGAACTGTCTTGGGATAGGAAACAAACATATCCGGCAGTTTGGAAGCCCCCGGATCTCCAAATGCGGATGCCAGCACATTTTCATGTATCGTATTCGTATTTGTAACACTGCCAACCTGTACCCGGATATTTTTCTCTTTTCCAATCGTTTCATTAAATTCATCAATCAGATCGTTTAATGGCGATTCTGTCTGTCCTCCATATACATGCCATAATGTAACGGTTACCGGATCTTCGTTTTTCTTCTGCCCACACCCTGTAAAAACTATGACCGCAATCATTACCGGGAACAGGCAGATTTTTCTCATAATATATCTCATATTATTTTTCTCCCTTCCAGACAGTATCTTATAAAGCCTCTGACATCTCAACCAAAAATAAGATCTTAGGATTAAGACACTTTTACACAGTATATGATAACGGTTTTCAGCAATTTAAACACTCCCCATGTGGGTAGTAAAATGCTGTTTTTAAAATCCGTTTATAATCAGATTTTTCTTTGTAACAGCTACCGCCAATTTCGTTTTGGAATCAAAATTCGTTTTCTGCAGCATATTCTTGATATGCCATTTTACAGTCTCCGGTGATATACACAAACTTTCTGCAATTTTTTTATAGGATTCTCCTTCCACCACTAATCGCAGAACTGCTAATTCCCCAGGTGTAAAATCACAGCTTTTCGCTGTTCCGATCATCACAACCGGCGGAGCATCCGGATACACACTCTCCCCTTTCATCGTGCGATCCATAACCTCCAACAGTTCCTCTTTACCGGCATCTTTATACCAGAAGCTTTCTACTCCCGCTTTGCGCGCCCTGTCAATAAAACTGCACTCTACTAAAGAAGTCACGATAATTATTTTTATCTGAGGCATGGTCCTTTTAATCTTCTCTGCTGCCACAAGACCACTCTCATCATTCTCCGTACAGACATCCATCAAGACAAGTTCACATTTGCTCTGCCTGCATACGGTTTCTGCCATAGCTGCGTTTGTGATAGATGCCGCCAGACAATATCTCCCACTGGACTGGATATAATTTTCCATATCTTCCCGAGCCATACGCTGGTCTTCCACGATTAATACCCGTATCATCTCCGCACCTCCTTTGGTATCTTAACGATTATCGAAAATTTTGACTCCGCACAGATTCTCAATGTACCTCCACATTGCTCCACCCTTTTTCGTATACCGGATAATCCTCCTCCTTCTTTGACATTCTTCTCCGTTTTTTGTCCATTATCTGTGATTACTATAATCCACTCTTGTTCCTCACTGCCGGATTTTACATACAGTTCGCTTGCCCCGGCATGGCGGACACAATTGGAAAGCGCCTCCAAAAGTATTGTATCCATCAGTTCGGAAATATGAGATTCCCAGACTTTTTCTCCTGTATAAATGATTTTCACACCCAAAGTCTTCGCTCTTTCCTGCACCTGCCTGTGCAGTTGTTCGCCTTCCACAGACTCGTTATCTTTATTCAGCAAATCTAATGTCTGCTTCCATTGCGAACGGAAAATATCCCGGTCTGCTTCTGATTCCCGCATCAACATCCGCTGTGCCGCCAGGACACTATATCCCAGATTATCATGCACTCTCATTTTCATAGATAACATTTCTTCTTCTCTGGTCAGAGTTATTACATTCTTAGAAAGTTCTTTCATAGCCACAGACATTTCCTGAAGTTTTTGATTTTCTTCCTTCAGCAATACTTTGTTCCGATATAATTCCGACACTTCAGAAGCAAGAAATTGAAAGAATCGATCTCCGGCTGTCGTAGTAATCTCTTTCTCTGAAAATTTCCACACGCTTCCATCCGCAAAGCAGTATACTTTCAGATCAACATCATAAAATACATTTTCTTTCAGAGGATGTTCCAATGCTTCCTTCAGTTCTGTAATATTCTGTATATCTCTTCCCGCCAGATCCTGACAAATTTGATACATTTTCCGATTCATCAGTTTAGGCATTCCGTTCCCATCAAAAAAAACAATTCCGCTCGGCAAATTGTCCAGACTCTCCTGAACTGCATTTTCCCTCAGGCAGTTCTTGCGATACTTATGAATTCCAAAGATCTTCATTCCTACATATAAAAAACCACAAATTCCCATAACAATTAAAATCACATATGGTATTTTAAACATCCGTTGCCGCGCACACAAGCCGGATGTTATAAGGAAAATAACTATAAGCAATGCACTATCCTGCAGCAACATCTTTCTTTGTCTTTTTCCTGTTCCTTCATAAATAACCAGAATCATATACAGCAAAGTCAAAAAAATAAAAAAGCAAATGATCGTGATCTGATACTCCGGCGAACAGTTTTCAAATGTTTTTATCATTTGCGCTACCTCCTCCCGGAATCAGAGAAAGCAGCCATGCTCCGTCAAAATCCTGCTCCGCATAAGCTCCATATCGTCCGGCAATTTCCCGCAGATCTGTTTTACATTCCACACTCATAGACATGACGATCCGCTCCTCTCTGCGTTTCAGATTTACAGTAAATGCCGACAAATCTTCCAAAGATTCCTCAATGACTGCTTCAAAAAAATCATAAACCTGCATAGCATCTTCACTTCGTATTTCATCTAAAGCGGTGGAAAAACCTGCCTCAACATGGTTCCATTCCAGATTCTTTATCGTTTCCCTAAAACATAACTCCAACTCTCTTATCGGAAATTTTACGGTCTGCTCCGCAATAAAAATAAGATTACTACGCCTTTTTATATAGGCTCCGATCACAACTATCTTCCCTAATATTTTTTTCCTTTCGTTCTCATCTTCTTCCATAGAATATGCTTCAATGAATTCCGTCAAAAGTGCACTCTGCCTTGCCGTCTGTTTCTGTATTTTATCATAAAGCTGATTCTTCACAGAAAGTTTTTCTACTTCTCTTTTTGTTCTCAGATTTTCTTCCTCAATCAGATTCGCATCTTTTAATTCTTCCTTCCTGTCTTCAAGCTCTCTTACGATTTCCTGTAATTCCGACAGGTTTTCCTTCCACAAAACATAGCCTCCCAAAATTGGTTTTCCCGACAGTCTGATCCCATTTTCCAACATGATCGGGCTTTGAACTACCTGTCTTACGATTTCCGGCGCAATATATTCCGAATCCTGCGATTGATAAATGTATTTTCCACTCTGATCTGTAATCTGTGCTGAAATTGTAGATGCTGCAAATAATTGTGCGTATCCTGTATTGGAAGGGATCAATCCGCACTGGATGCAGCTTTCAATGATCAAAGCAAACAAAAGGCATAATGCAGCTGTCATATCGCTTGAAAATATTTTCCAAAAGGGCAGATTCAGATAATAGGCAATGCCATAGACAACCGACAGTCCATAAGCACCAAAAGGCATCCAAAGCATTTTCCTGTTTTTAATTTTTCTGCATCTTAATAGAATAATCAAGAGTGCTGCCAGCAGACAGCCAAGATCCCAGGCGACTATAGCATAATACATTGCTCCATATCCATAGACGCCTACTTCATAGGAAGCTGCTTCCCCCAGTCTCCCCTCCGGGAAAGTAAAAACTAACTGGTGCAGATCATTCGTTAATACAATCCCTATCAGAAACAATGCCGGACAAAACAGCAGACATCGTCTTTCCGGTAATTTATAATTCTCCGGCTGCCGTATATAAAATGCCAGATAAAGACTGACCGTGGGCAGTAACACCATAGGAATATAATAAAGATACCAGGCATAGCGCAATGCTGTCGGCATCTCATACGGTATTTCAAATTTACACATACGAATGAGCATCCAAAAAACTATCATCGCTGCAATCATTATTAAACAACGCCTGGCTTCCTTTTGGATAATCCTTTTTTGAAAAGAAACCGCCCATACCAGATAAAGTCCTATATAAATAAAAGGTCTTAAAAGATGACAAACAGATTGCAGATAAGGATTGGTAAATGACACATAATGCAGCAGAACTGCCACACCTACGCATAGTGCCACACTTCCGACGTATACTGTAAATTTCTTTTTCTCTGACACTGTGCATACTCCTTTCTGTTACGTTTTGCACTATATCTTGTTTACAGTATATCATAATCTCCCTTCCAAATTATATCTTTTATAATTCAGAAAAACTCGCATTACAGAAGACAAGTTATCTTTCCAGAAAATAACACAAAAAGGATGCACTACGGTAACTTCTCCATTACCTTGGCACATCCTTTGTATTATTATTTTTTGCTATTCTTCTTAATGACAGCTATGGCTTCCACATCCATGCTCGCCACATGTATGTCCTTCCCCGTGGTTATGCTCATGGTGAGAACACTTAACATCCGGATTATAATCAAGTGTTTCATTGATAAAAGCTTCTACTGCTTTATCCGCATCTCCGGAAACTCCTCCGAAAAGCTTAATACCGGCCGCCGCTAACGCTGTCTGTGCACCGCCTCCGATTCCGCCACAGATCAAAACATCTGCGTTCAATGCATTAAGAACTCCTGCCAATGCGCCATGTCCGCTTCCATTCGTATCTACTACTTCTGAATGTACTACTTTTCCTTCCTCTACATCGTAAATCTTAAATGTCTCTGTGTGTCCAAAGTGCTGGAAAATCTGTCCATTTTCATATGTTACTGCTATTCTCATGATACCTTCTCCTTTTTCTGCTGCATATTTTTTGTAAATTTCCTGTTTGTAACAGCCCCCAAAGCTACAGTTGCTGCTCTGACCGTCACAAATTCTGAAATCTCCACCCTCGATTCTAAGTGGATGTCCATCAATGAGTGCATCTGCTATTTTCTTCCTGGCAATCTCATAAATTCGTTGAACCGTTGTTCTTGCAATCTGCATAGATACTGCACACTGCTCCTGACTATAACCATTCTTGTCCAAAAGACGAATTGTCTCATACTCATCTACTGTCAGAACAATGGGTGCTTTTTTCTCCGTATCACCTGCCGGAAGAAATTCTAAAATTTGGGGAAAATGACAGACTTTTCTGCATTTTACTGGTCTCGGCATAAACTGCTCCTTTCTCACTTTTTTTATATAATAGTCCTATAAAAGGCATATGTCAATAATATTTTTGACATATGCCTTTTATGAAATACCATATTCCCAAACATTGTAAGGAAAAATATCAAAAAGCCTAACCGTGGATCACGAAATTATATTAATCATACTGACGGTCATTCACCTTATAGGACATGATTTTAGAAATTTTTTTAAATTATTTTTTGAAGTGTAAAAATACATAAAAAAGATGCCAGGATTTCTCCTGACACCATAGTGACTGTGCCAACTTCGTGCCCAGTGGGCACAAGGTTGGTTCATTATTCATTTTCTGCATTCGCCAATTCTTTCTTGGTTTTCTTTTTCCCAGAAAGCATTTTATGTCCTGAATAAATAGCCATAACCATGCAAATCAAAGAACTAACCGCAAAATATTTATGACTTGATTTTGCTCCTTTGTAGCCGGTATAAAAAGTGCCAAACATTGTGAGTAATGCTCCAAGTAACCAATATTTATGTGCTTTCATTCTACCACCTCTCTCTTTGTGCTTTTTAATTGATTCATCCATCGCAAAATAATCGTTGCTCCATATCCCCCTGGTCAGAGCCATTATTGTTATTACTTCTCCGTATGTATGTGTCTATTACTTACAAAACTCAAATGCCACATAATACACATAATCGTTATTTGAAATAAACTCTGTTTGGCTATTTATAAGATCATCTAAAGCCGGAACACTCATTGTTTCATCATCATAAAGAAAGGCAATAAGTGGCTGCTGCTTATTATATCGGATATCTACGATATTTTGTATTTCAGTTGCGGATCTACCATAGTATTCTCTATCTTCTACATTTTCTAAAATAGGAATTTCAGTTGACAACTTATTTCCATCTCCGGAAATAATTAGTTTAATTACATAATTATCGAAATCCGGCACCATTACGATTTCACCACTTTTTGGTGAACCAATATCTTCAAATCCTATTTCAACTTTGTCCTGATTACTTAATCTTCCTGATTCATATCGGTGAATATGTAATCTGAGTTTTTTATATTCATCCGTTGTGATAAACTTGTAAATGAATGCTCCATCCGGTCCAGCAAGCAGTTTTGCCGTCTGCATTTCTATACTATCCTCTGCAAGAGGCACAATGAAATTCTGCGGTTTTTTCAAACGGTATATGGTAAATCCGATTATTGATACTGCACAAATAGCTATAACTAATAATATACATTTCATAACCTTCAGACATTTCTGTTTATTTATATTGTCTCGGATCACTTCAATAATATTTGTTTCTGACTTCTGAATCATGTTCTCTTGGGCTATATCTTCTCCTGCCAGAAACTCGTTGAGACTAATACCAAGAATCGAACAAAGTTCTTTATAAACAGATACATCCGGAAGGCAAACTCCTCGCTCCCATTTAGAAACAGACTTATCACTCATACCTAATTTTTCTGCCAGTTGCTTTTGTGTCATCCCCAGGGACTTTCGCTTTCCTGCAATGTATTTTCCGATTTTGATAAGATCCATCCATCGCACCTCCTTCTTATATTAATCGTACTCTATTTGAGAAGAAAAGCATACCCCTCGAAGGTAGAATATGATTTTTTAAGCCGAGTTTTCCAGATAAAATAAAGAGCTTATATAGCGGATTCATATACAACTTTACAGTTTTTATTACTGCATCCTATATATTCCAGACACTGCCAGCAAGAAACATCGAAGCTCGTCTCTGTCTGTAAATTCATTTTGCACAAATTCTTCTTGGTGGAAAGACAAAATATTATCATGAATAGTTTTTTTGCACGAAAAAATGAGGAATGGATTCGAACCATTCCCCACTTGCTACAGGATTTCTCCTGACACCATAGTGACTGAACCAACTTCGTGCCCAGTGGGCACAAGGTTAGTTCATCTCATTATATACTGTTGTAATATAAAAGCGATGCAATGCCACTATAATTTCAATAGATTCATTATCAGTTTTACCATCACATCTTTTTCTTCTGGTTTTGATTCTGCAATCATCAATGTAATTGCTACTAACGTTCCATCACTGAGTCTCTTCTCTCCATCCAAGAACAACGCATTGTTCTTGTCTAAAAATTCCAAGAACAGTGATGCGGCAATTCTTTTACAACCATCTGCATATGGATGATCTTTTATCATAAAATACAATAGATTCGCCGCTTTCTCTTCCAAGGATGGATACGCATCCTGTCCGAATACACTCTGGTAAACTGCGGCAATAATTCCTTGTACCTTACCAGCCTCTTTTTCTACACCAAATACATCTGTTTCAAAAGAATCCTTCATCTGACCAACCATCTGAACACACTCTTCATAAGTAATGCGGTATACTGGAGTACTTCCCTTTGGCTTACTTAATGCCTGGTGATCATATTGATCCAGAAGAATCAATGCATCTGTGTATTCATTCACAGCTCTGAGCACATCTTTCTCCTCTATATCAAGTGCATCTGCAAGCATCCTTGACTGAATATCAACTGTTTTCTTAAGCGCCTGAAGACGCTTTTCATTGATTGCATAGCCTTTCAAAATAAACTGTTTAAGAACATTATTTGCCCATTTTCTGAAAGCTATACCTCTTTTAGAATTAACTCGATATCCGACAGACAAAATCATATCCAAATTATAAATTTTGGGTTTTCGTCCCCCTGTACTTCTGTCGGAAAAACCGACAGAAGTCTCATCCAGTTCTCCTGAAGCAAGAATATTTGAAATATGTTCGCTTACTGTAGCGTGCTTAACATCAAACAACACTTCCATTTGTTTTTGCGTCAGCCAAACTGTCTCCTGCTCAGGATTGATTTGAACTTCTATATTAACATCACCATCTGTAAATAATACAATTTCATTCTTCATCCTTTAGTTCCCCTCCACGAATATTTCCCGATAACATTTCTAATGTAGATTTTACTGTACTTTTTAGATTCAGTCCATCCTTTAGCCTCAACTTAATTACCCAAAAAGAAGATATATCCATTTCAGCAGATATACCCTCTTCACATTTTAGAATATTTAATAAATTTATTTCATTGTATCAACTGATACGCGCCCTTTTAACGTATATCTTATTCCGTTTGAAACAAATACTGCAATTTTTTCTGAAACAACTCCCTCATTTAATTTCTCGTCACCATTATTATCTTGTATCAGATTAACCTTATATCCTTGCGCTGACTGATATTCTTCCATACTTTCATACATACCCAAATAATCAGTATCCCAACCATTTTTTAACTGTTCATCACTTAAGATCAAATCAATATTTAAACTGACTGGTGAATAGTAGGTTTTACCATGTTCGTATTCTTATCTGTCTTCCTCTTCCAAATAACGGAAATTATCAGTATCTCCTACGATATAATTATTCTTGAAATGGATGGTTCTCGAAAGAATGTAAATGCTCAAATATGCTGATTTCTTCTGCACTGATCTCAGCTGCTCGTACTGAAAATGGAATACTTTGTGGAAAAATCTTAATCTGGTTTCCATATGTATCAAGAATCAAATCAGATATATCTCTTACATAGTTCGTTCGGTTATCCACCATTGTGATCAATATACCTCCAATTTTCAGTTGTTTGTTAAGCTATCTACTAGGGCGGATTAGGGACTTTCACCCATTAGAAACGTGCGTCGCAAGGCGCACAAAAGAAGAGGTACCTGCTTAACGGTGCCTCTTGCTTTTCCATCTAATCTGTTTTATTGCTCTACCCTATCACACTTGTACCAAATGGCATGAAAGAAAGTCTTGCCATTTTAAAAAACTGCTTCCCAAATGGAATTCCAACAATCGTAATGCACCAAAGAAAACCAATTATCAGATTCCCCAATGCCATTTCCCAGCCAAAGAACAGGATCCAAATTAAATTCACCAAAAATGAGAACATTCCATTTTCATATACAATTTCTTTTCCAAAAGGCCAGAATGCTAGAGATGCAAATTTGAAACATTGCAGTCCCACTGGGATTCCAATAATCGTAATACACCATATGCATCCCACAAAAATCCATGCCAGTCCACCTAACACTCCTCCAAATATAAACCAGAGAATATTTCCTAATATTCTCATAACTGTATCTCCCCTGTCTCCATTGTTTTAGTATTCTTTTGAAATTTCTCCTGTACCATCATGAGCATTTTTTCAAAAGACTGTGCAAACCTTACATCATCTTCTTCTGTTCGTTTTTTCGGTCCCTTGATATGATTCTTATGGGAACTTCTTCTGGCTTTTTTATTCAAATGACGTTCCATGAGCATCTGATCAATATTGTTATTCGTGTACCATTTACCCGATTGATGAATGGCATATGCACCTTTTCCCAGTGCCATTGCAGCTACACCATAGTCCTGTGATACGACAATATCTCCTTTATGGCAGATACTGATCAGTTTATAATCTACTGCATCTGCTCCTGCCCCTACTACAATCACTTCGCTATAATTAGAATACAAAATATGATTCGTATCACACAGCAATGTAGTTGGAATATTATATTTCTCTGCTATTGTCTCGATAATACCTACTACCGGACATGCATCTGCATCTACAAATATCTGCACTAGTGCCTCTCCATTTCTTTTTGAATCCATGTCATAATTACGTCTACAAGATATTCCTGCTGCACTTGGCTTAGTTCTTTTCCCGGTTGCATTTTATGCCACTTCCGGATGCACTCTCTGCAACATGTTGCAGTTGCATGCTGGGCAATAAATACCGGGTGACCACGCATTGGTGTCTGCTTGCCATCATTTGCTATATATGCCGGAGCTTCTCTTTTTGAGATAAAATCCTCTGCATGTTGTCTGATTCTCTCCAGTCCTTTTTCGTTTATGTAATCAATATCTTTCTGCTTTAGATGGAAACTGCTTCGGAACTTGGAATTGTTCAGTCGCTCAAATAACTGCTTGTACCATTCATCCTTCGTCATATCATCACCTTAAATCGTATTGTTTCATAGTCTCTGAATTTCGATATTCATGTTTCTCATAATATCCTATCAACTTCCCATCATCTCATCTGCCGGAATTGCCCAATAGCTGCCGACACGCATTACCCCAGGAATCCTATTTTCAAAGCAAAGTACCTGCACTCGTCGTTTCGACAGTCCCCATTTTTCAACTGTTTGACTGATTGAAAGATATTCCATGCTTTCATCTCCATATTATAGTGAGTTCACGATCAATCATATTTCTATCTTTAAATTATAATTCCAAGTGCGAACAAAGTCAATTTACATCCAATATGGTCAACTGACCATGCATCGTCAGATACAGTCCCACAGGCAAAGTTCCAAGCAGTGTCGATGGAAACAGGGCGAATGTCATTTTCATGGTGATCCAGGTAGAAGACAGCCATTTCACAACGAATTTCTTATAATCCAGAATTGCTTTTGCATATTTCTCATAAGAGGTTCCTACCCTGCCAAATGCCTTAATAACCTCTATGCCCTCTATGTATTCCACAATAGTACTGTTCATATGTGCATTTTTCAGAGAACTCCATTTGTTTTCCGTAAATACAGCAGTTCCACTCCAAAATAACTTAATATACAGTTTGCTGAAAATATTTCTTTGCGTAAGAA
>ERZ506982.28-NODE-28-length-116683-cov-10.296_pt1 | contig 116683 bp, 105 predicted proteins | sample MGYA00512886_ERZ506982 | MGnify/ENA metagenome assembly ERZ506982 | reverse complement strand
TATACTCATGGAAAACCTCCCATTTCCCGATGTCCAAGAAATGGGAGGCAGTTCACTGTCCCCTTTATGGTGGTTTTGATCGCGAGTGAGAGACCAAAACAGAAAAGCCGCCGCATAGGTGAAGGAGATCTCCCATGCGACGGCTTGGGCACGCAAAACATTGCATACCCCAAAGTACGATTACGGCTACAAAACGCCTTCGATGCTGTCTAGGATGCCCTCGGCATTCTGTGTTGCGTAATCATCGACAGTAATGACACGAACGTTTTTGGCGCCCGCCTCTTCAAAAGCCTCTTTTGCATAGCCGACCTGCGGTCCCAGCAAAACGATATCGGCTTCAGCAATATGGTCCGCAGCGGTAGCCATCGGCGAAGCCTCAATCTCAATCTCGAGATTGCGCGCCTCAGCGACACTTTTAATCTTTGCAACCAGCAAGCTGGTCGTCACACCGGTATTGCAACAGACGAGTACTTTCTTCATTAGGAGGCCCTGCCTTCCTCTTCAATCAAGCCTTTCGGCAAGACGCCTTTCATTTGGAGATAGAGCATAGCGAACAGAATGTCTGTATGCTGTTTTCTCCAAACAACTTCCAATTGTCTTCAAGTTCAAAGGAAGGGAGCCGGAGGATGGCAGCCGGCTCCCCTCTTAGAAGAATGGGAAACAAAAACGTAGCGCTATTTCTTCTGGACGTACTTGAGGCAGTCGAGCGTAACGGCGACGAGAATGATCAGGCCGGAGAACACAAACTGCAGGTTGGTATCAATACCCAGAATGGTCAGTGCATAGGTAAGAGCGGTGAAGATCAGCACACCGACGGTGACGCCGGAAATCTTGCCGATACCGCCGGTGAAGGAAACGCCACCGACAACGCACGCGGCGATAGCGTCCATCTCCCAGCCCTGGCCGTAAGCAGCGGAGCCAGAACCGACCATGCGGATGCACTCGAGCCAAGAACCAAAGCCGTACAAGATACCGGCGAGGATGAAGGCGCCGATGGAAACAGCAAAGACATTGATACCAGAGACAGAAGCAGCCTCGGGGTTGCCGCCGACGGCGAACATGTTCTTACCGAAGGTGGTCTTGTTCCAAATGAACCACACGACCACGATAGCAGCGATGGCCCACAGGATAATCGACGGGAAGCCGCCAATACGCGGAGTGACCATGGCAGGAATCAGAGGATTAATCGAACCGAAGGACACGCCCTTGGTGGCATAGGTGACAAGACCAAAGATGATGAGCATGTTGGCCATCGTCGAGATGAACCAGTGCATCTTAAACTTAGCGGTAAAGAAGCCAGCAATGGCAGAGAATGCGGTGCACAGGACAACGCAGACAACAAGTGCCAGGATAATCTGGCCCACGACGGGCATGGTGGAGAAGTCGAAAGCGATGCCAAACACGGTACCGGTGTTTGGACCGGCGTGCATGATGATGGTAGACGCCACCATACTCATACCGACCATACGGCCAATCGACAGGTCGGTACCAGTCTGGAGGATCAGGCCGGCGACGCCAAGTGCCAAGAACATACGGGGCGAAGCCTGCTGGAAAATGTTCAGCACGTTCTGAGTCGTGAGCAGCTGCGTGCCCTTAACAACCGGCGTGATAGCGCACAGGGCGATGAAAACCAGCGCAATGGCGATATACAGACCGTTGTTGAGCAAAAACGTACGCGTATTGAACGTGTATTTGTAGTTCTCCCAGCGTTGAGCCATATTCTCGGCAAAGGTGAACTTGCCGATGCGCAGCAAATCGATCAGGTGGTAACGATAGGCGAAGGCCTCGTGCTCGCGATCCTTAATCTGCTGCAGCTCCTGCTGATAGGTCACCTTAGCGTCGAACTGCTTATTCTTATAGACGTACTTCTCTTCTTTAATCTCGGCCTGGTCGGTGATACCGGCAATGCCCTCCTGGTGCTCCTTCTCGAGCTGGGCGAGCTGCTTCTGGTAGGCAGCCTTGGCGGCCTCGCGCTCGGCAGCGCAGCTGACCTTGACAGGAGCAAGGTACTCAGTCTCATAGTGGGCCTTCAGGTAGTTCTCGGCGTCGGCAACAAGCTTGTCAATCTGACCCTTGTTCTGGACCTCGACCTTCTTAGCCTGCTCCATCTGAGCCTTAAAGCCATTGATGGCCTCATCGCGCTCTGCTTTGGTAAGCACGCGATCGCTCTTAGCGGCATCAATGCTGCTCTGCAGCTCGACGACACGCGTGGTACCGTCGGCGCGCAGGGCGTCGACCTTCTTCTGAATCTCGTTTACATAGCTGTCGATCGGCTGGAGGAGCTTCGTCTCCTCATCGACCGACAGAATCTTACCGGATACGGTAGGCATGTGTTCCATCCCCTTCGTCTACAGATACTTGGCGCTCAGACGGAGCAGCTCTTCCTGGTTCGTCTCCTTGGTGTTGACGATGCCCGAAAGGTGTCCGTTCGACATGACGCCGATGCGGTTGGTGATGCCGAGAATCTCGGGCATCTCGGAGGAAACCACGATCACCGTAGTGCCCTTCTTTGCCATGTCGATGATGAGCTGGTAAATCTCGTACTTAGCGCCGACATCGATACCACGGGTGGGCTCGTCCATCAGGAACACCTGCGGATAGCGCTCAAGCCACTTACCAAAAATGACCTTTTGCTGGTTGCCGCCAGAGAGGCTCGAAATCAGATCATCGGGGCCCATGCACTTGGTATGCATGGTCTTGATCTCTTTGTTCGTCGCGCGAAGCATCTTGTCGTTGGACAACGCGGGGCCACTCTTGTACTGATCAAGGTTGGCGATGGTGGTGTTAAACGTCAGGTCGCCCTTCAGGAACAGACCGTTTGCCTTGCGCTCCTCGGTAATCAGAGCAAAACCGTGCTCCATGGCGTCGCGCGCCGAGGAGAAATTCATCAGGCGGTCGCGGAAGTACACACGGCCTGCAGCACGGGTACGAATACCAAAGATCGTCTCGAGCAGCTCAGTACGGCCTGCGCCGACCAGTCCATACAGACCAAAAATCTCGCCCTTACGCACGTCAAAGGTAATGTCCACCAGGTGCGGATCGAACTTCGTAGACAGATGCTGAACCGAAAGAACGTTGTCGCCGGGAACGTTATCAACGGGCGGGAAACGGTTGTCCAGCGAACGACCGACCATGGCGCTCACGAGCTCGTTCATGTTGGTGTCGCTCGTACGCTTGGTCATAACCAGATTACCGTCGCGCAGGACCGACACGTCGTCGCAGATCTCGAAGATCTCGTCCATCTTGTGCGAGATGTAGATCAGAGAGATTCCCTGCTCCTTGAGCTTACGCATCATCTCGAACAGTTTGTCGACCTCTTGCGCCATCAGCGAACTCGTAGGCTCGTCCAAGACGATAACCTTGGCGTTATAGGACATAGCCTTGGCGATCTCGACCATCTGACGCTGAGAGACGCTCATGTTTTTCATGGGCTGGGTCAGGTTAACGGTCATGCCCAAGCGACGGAACAGATCCGAAGCTTCTTTGCGCATGCGCGCCTCGTCGATCACGCCGCCCTTAACCGGATAGCGGCCCAAGAACAAGTTATCGACCACATTGCGCTCGAGGCACTGGTTGAGCTCCTGGTGGACCATGGCGATGCCGTTTTCAAGAGCATCCTTAGGACCGGAGAAACTCACCTCCTTGCCATCGAGGAAAATCGAACCCTCGTCCTTTTGATAAGTGCCGAACAGGCATTTCATCATCGTGGACTTGCCTGCGCCGTTCTCACCCATCAGGCCCATGACGGTGCCGCGGCGGACGTCGAGGTCGATGTGGTCGAGCACTCGGTTACGCCCGAACGTCTTGCTCATCCCTCGAATCGACAGGACGATGTCGTCTTGCTTGTCTGACATGTATTCACCCCTCGTTTCCCTCGATGTCCTCCCTGTGCAACCTTATTTGCGCAGCTACGATAGGGAGAACGTCCTGATATGAGACCATTGCGAAATGTTTACGTACTCATGGTCTCTGAAAAGCAAGGGGGAGCAGTCTCCTGATCCCCCTTGCCAACATGCCTACATGCTCTCGCGAGCAATCACGACCTACTGGCCAAGAATCGACGTGTAGGAAGCGCCGTTGTCGGTCTTCACCATGTTGATGGCAAAGGCATCAAAGTCAGCCGGGTTGCCAAGCTTGTTGGTAATGGAGGACTCGTTCTGGCCGTCGCCCTGGACAACTTCGAGATCGAGGTTGAGCAGCGGAGCATACTTCTCGAGCAGCGGCTTGTAGGTGGAGCCCAGGAAGTTGTCGGCGGAGTTGTAAATGCTCAGCCAGACCTTCTTCTTGGGGCTGTCCTTCTCGTCGAGCTGGGCCTGAGCCGTCTCGTACAGGGTGTTCGCCGGGTCGGTGAAGTCCTTGTAGTTGTCGGCCGTGACCTCGAGGTTCATAGCGTAGAAGGAGCGATCGTCCTTGCTGAACTTGAAGTCGTCCTCGGCGATGACGTTACCGGCATCGTCAGCCTCGCCCACACCGGTGTTGACGTCGACGCCGTCAAGGGAGTTGCGGAGCAGACGCAGGGTGAGGTAAGCCTGGACAGCAGGGTTCTGGGAAATGGTGCCACCATAGGGGAAGTCGGTGTCGCCCAGGGCGGCAACGGCGTCGGAGTTGGCGTCGTAACCAAAGACGGGGACCTTGTTCTCCTTGGCCCAGTTGGAGTACATGGACATGCCCATGCCGTCGTTGTTGGAGACAACGATATCGATCTGCTCACCGAAGGCGGAAGCCCAGGTGCCGGACAGAGCGTTACCGGCGGTCGGAGCGTCCCAAGTGGCGCCGGCGGAGGTCTTCATCTCCTGGCTGGCGAGCTCACGGACGATGAACTTCTTGCCGTCGACCTCGATCTCGCCGTCCTTGACCTTGTCGGACTTGCCGTCCGTGTTGGTGCCGACGGGGTCGGAAACGATCTGGCCGTCCTTCTCGACAGCGGTGCCCAGGGCCTTGCGGCAGCCACGGGTACGGGCGATGGAGTCGTTGTGTCCCACGTCACCGATGGCGAGGACGTAGCCAATGACGCCGTCACCGTTGCGGTCGATATCGGCAGCATGAGCCTTAATGTACTCGACGACCATCTGGCCCTCGAGCTCGCCGCCCTGCTTGGCGTCAAAGCCGACGTAGTAGGTGTCATCGTTCCACTTGAGCGTGGTCATATCCAGCTCACCGGTGGAAGAGTTAGAAGGCTGACGGTTGTAGAAAACGACCGGCTTCTGAGCGTTGGCAGTACCGCCGGCAGCTGCAGCAGAGCCGCCATCGCTACCGGAGCCACCGCAGCCCACGAGGGAGCCGGCAGTAGCGACGCTCATCACGCCGAGGCCGCAAGCCTGAAGGAATTGACGACGAGAAAGTGCCATGAGGAATTCCCCTTTCTTAGCGCATCCCTTAATGCGCTTTGACTACCAAAATGAGCGCCGGGGGATGTTAGATGTTTGCGCTAACATCCTTCGCCCCTCGGCAGGCTCTTACTCCCTGCCATAGCGCAACAGCAAGGAAGAGTCGTTAATGAGTACGTTAACAGCCTGAGGAATAAAGACTGTCCAGAGTTTTATCGAAGACGCCGAACGGTCGATTCGGGCGCGCGAACGGTATGTGAGAAATTGAAAAAATCAAGGTAAAGCAGGGTGTTTTACAAATAAATAGCGTTCCGTCACCGCAGGTAACGACACGATCAAGCGTTTTATCATCGGCATCTGCCCTTAAACAAAAACCGCCACAAAGGTGTCTGTCCCCTTTGTGGCGGTTGTGGTGGTTGAGCGTCAAAAGTGAAAGTGTCACTACTTGGAAAGCTCGTCGGCGAGAACCTCAATTTGAGCACGCGAGGCGTCGTTGAGCGAGCCCAGCACGGTCACTTTGTTCTGCGTCAGGGTGATGTCCTTCATACCCTCGAGCTCCTTGGTCATAACCTTGGCAGCGGCGGGCGCCCAGGAACCGGCCTCGACAAGCGCCACCGTGCGATTCTGGTAGGCATGCTCGGCGAGCGTATGGATGAAGGTACTCATGAACGGGAAGATCTCGCCCTGATAGGTGATGGAGGCGAGCACCAGGCGGTCGTAGCGGAACGCATCCTCAACGGCCTCGGCCATATCATCGCGAGCCAAGTCAAAGACGGAGACCTTCTGGCCGCGGGCCTCGAGCGCAGATGCGAGCTCCTCAACGGCAGTTTTCAGATGGCCGTAGACGCTCGCGTAGGCAATGGTGATGCCCTCATCCTCGGGCTGATAGCTCGACCAGGTGTTGTAGGTGTCGAGGTAGTAGCCCAGGTTCTCGCTAAGAACAGGACCGTGGAGCGGGCAGATAATCTGAATGTCCAGATCGGCGGCCTTCTTAAGCACGGCCTGCACAAATTTGCCGAACTTGCCGACGATGCCAAAGTAGTAACGGCGCGCTTCGCAAGCCCAGCCTTCCGGATCCTTGATGTCGTTGGCGCCAAACTTGCCAAAGCCGTCGGCGCTAAAGAGCACCTTATCGGTGGACTCGTAGGAGAAGAGCACCTCGGGCCAGTGCACGTTGGGAGCACCGACAAACGTCAGGCTATGGCCGCCCAGGTCGAGCACGTCGCCATCTTTGACGACCATCTTGCGCTCGGGGAAGTCGGTGCCGAAGTAGTTGACCATCATGCGGAAAGCGCCCATGCTAGCCACAATCTGCGCCTGGGGATAGCGTTCCATAAAGGCGGCGATACCGGCGGAGTGATCGGGCTCCATGTGATGGACGACCAAGTAGTCGGGCGTACGGCCATCGAGCACGGCCTCGAGGTTGCCAAGCCACTCGTCGACAAAGCCAGCGTCGACCGAATCGGCGACAGCGATTTTATCGCCCAAGATAACGTAGCTGTTGTATGCCATACCATTCTCGGACACGTCGTACTGGCCCTCGAACAGATCGATGTCGTGATCGTCGACGCCGATGTAGCGGATATCCTTGGTGATCTCCATCAGGCAAAGCCTCCTAGATAGACAAAAGAACCCGTCTATCATAACACTCGCCCTCGCAGCCACGGCGATCTGCCAGCATCCTTACCGATTGTTATTGATGCGGAATATACCGCTTTTAACCTGCAAAAACTATACGCGAGGCTCTGCCGTGGTGTGCCGAACGATGAGCTTGCCCGGAATACGAATGGCAACAGTCTTGCCCGTTGCCCCCGCCTTGGGAACCGCATGCTCGAATACCTCGCGTCCGCGCTGATGTAGATCGAATCGCACGGTCGTGAGCTCGTTATGCGCGACAAAGTCGTCGAGCGAGTCATCGACACCCACCACGCTCACGTCCTCGGGCACACGCAATCCGCTGTCGCGCAACGCAGCGATCGCACCGTTTGCCATCTGGTCATTTGCCGCGTAAATCGCCGTCATGGTGCGGTCGTGCTCGGCCAGATATCTGCCGGCCTCGTAACCGCTGTTGGCAGACCAGTCACCCTCGAGCGGTTCAGCCATTTTGATATGCCTGCGCTCGAGAGAATCTCTCCAACCAGCCCGGCGGAACTGTTCGTCGACCGAGAAGGACGGACCGCCGATAAAGCGAATTTGCTCGTGGCCCAGCTCAAACAGATGATCCATAAGCAGTAGAGAGCAGCCATAGTGGTCAGAATCGACCGTGGTTACCCGCGGGTGAGCATACATGGTGACGATGACCGTGCCGATGCCCGGCAGAGGCGCAAACGTCTCAAAGTCGGGCGCCAGTCGGCTCATGCCGATGATGATGCCATCCACTGGCAGCGCCGCCATGCGACGAGTAGCCTCGGCAAGCGAAAACTCCTCGGTCTTGGACATCTCGACCAGTGTGATAGCACAACCGCGTTCGCGGGCCGCACTGGCAATGCCGTCGATCATCGTCAGGTTACCGAACTTGGTGACGTCGTTAACGCACAGCCCGACCGAATGGTAGCGGCCATCGCGCAGCGAGCGACCAGCATAGCTCGGACGGAAACCGAGCTCCTGCATGGCTGCCTGCACACGCTGACGCGTCTGCTCATTCACGTTGGGCAATCCGTTGGCAACGCGCGAAACCGTCTGCTGCGAAACACCGGCAGCGCGGGCAACGTCGACCATGGAAACCGGACGCGAACCCGTGTCGTTGGAAGGGCGCCTTGCCACAAAATCACCTTCGCTCCTGTAGGAAGCCTAAATACCCCATGCGAAATTGCTGGTCACACGGGAGGCTATGTTGTCTATCGATAATGTTAACGTACTCTACTATACCTATCAGCAGTTATGCAGCGCCCTCAACACCACCCGAATACCGTTCACGGCTCATTTTCGACCGATTGCAGGAAAGCGAAGAAGTCCGTGGTTCCAGGTTATGAGTACGTTAACATAAAGCATAAACACACCGATACCAAGATGGCCTGCGCTCCGGGCGCGCAGGCCATGGCGTCGTATTCGAAAGGACGCTCATGATTACCACAACTCCGTTCGGCACCGCCCCCAGCGGCTCGCCGGTTACGGTCTATAACCTTGTTTGCGCAGGTGCCCGCGTGCGCGTCATGGACTATGGCGCGGCCATCCTTGGCATCGAGGTTCCCGATGCCTCAGGCGATGTTGCCGACATCGTGCTCGGCTTCGATGCCCTCGATGGCTACTTCGACAATCCGGCGTGCTACGGCGGAACTATTGGCCCTTCGGCCAACCGAACGGATAAGGGCCAAATCGAGATTGCCGGCACGGTCTATCAGATGGCATGCAACGATGGTCCTGACAAAGCCAATAATCTGCACACCGACCTTGTGCGTGGCCTTCATAAGCGCGTGTGGAACGCCACAGTCGACGAGATTACCAACACGGTGAGCTTTACCTGCGAGCTGAAAGACGGCGAACTGGGCCTCCCGGGCAACCGCACCTTTACCGTTGCCTATGTCCTGCAGGCAGGGCCAACGGGTGCCGCAGAGCTCACCTGCACGCAAAGCTGCGTTACCGATGCTGACACCTTCGTCAACATGACCAACCACACGTACTTCAACCTTGCGGGGCACGATGCCGGCACGGTTCTGGACCAGATCGCGACTATCGACGCCGAGGCTTTCCTCCCCCAGCGCCAGGACAACGTCTCTTCTGGCGAGGTTCGCCCCGTGGCCGGTACGCCATTCGATTTCCGCGCACCCAAGGCGCTCGGCCGCGACATCGAGGCGAACGACGAGCAGCTCAAGATTGCACGGGGCTTTGACCATTGTTTCTGCCTGGATGGCTTTAACCCCGATGCCGACCCGCGCCACGCACTGCGCTTGCAAGATCCAAACTCGCGCCGCACGCTCGACATCTTCGTAACCGCACCGGGCGCGCATCTGTATACCGGCAACTGGCTCAGCGATATCGACGCCAAAGACGGCTGCAGTTACGGTCCTCGCGACGGCGTCGCATTTGAGCCCGAGTTTTGGCCTGACAACAACCATCACACAGATTGGGCGCATCCCGTCTGCACGCCTGACCACCCATTTAGCTCGACGATCGTCTACCGATTCTCGACGATTTGTTAACCCGCCCTCGTCGAGGTGCGAGGGAGCAGCGTTATGACTCCCGTCTACTCCCTCGCACCTTGATATGTTTACGTACTCATAAGCAAAGCCCGGTAGCTCGGGATAACCAAGAAAGGAAGACACCATGACCGCCCCCGACGAAAAGACACTCGCCACGCTCACCAAGCTGTTTGAGGAGGAGTTTGGCCCCATCGGCGACCGCCAGGTGCTCTACGTGCACGCGCCCGGGCGTTCCGAGATCAGCGGCAATCACACCGATCACGAGGGCGGTCACGTTATCGCCGGCTCGCTCGATGTCGCTGTCGACGGTATCGCCGTGGCAACCGACTCCAACAGGATTCGCGTCGCCGACGAAGGCTATCCTACGTTTGAGATCACGCTCGACACGCTGGATGTTCAGGAGTCCGAGAAGGGCACGTCCGCAAGCCTCGTCCGCGGCATGGCACACGAGATTGCAGCCCTTGGCGTTGAGCCCCACGGCTTCGACTTCGCCTTCACCTGCTCCGTCCCCTCGGGTGGTGGCCTTTCCAGCTCTGCCGCCGTCGAGGCCGCGTACGGTCGTGCCATGGAGACGCTCTGGGGCGCGCCCGCCATTGAGCCCGTCACGCTCGCTCAGATGAGCCAGCGCACCGAGAACAACTACTACGGCAAGCCCTGCGGTCTGATGGACCAGGCCGCCGTATGTCTGGGCGGCCTTGCCTACATGGACTTTGAGGACCAGGCTCAGCCTAAGACCCAGAAGCTCGAGCTCAACTTTGAGGACCACGGCTATGCGCTCGTGCTCGTTAAGGTCGGCGCCGACCACGTGGCCGCCACCGATGACTACGCCGCCGTTCCGCGCGAAATGCAAGACGTCGCCGCCGAGTTTGGCAAGGCACGCCTGTGCGAGGTAAACGTTGCCGATTTTGACGCCAAGCTCCCCGAGCTGCGCGCCAAGCTGGGCGACCGTGCCTGCCTGCGCGCCGTTCACTACTGGTACGAAAACGGCCTGGTCGATAAGCGCTGGGCGGCCCTGAACGCCGGCGACATTGACCAGTTCCTGGTCCTGACGCGCGAGTCCGGCGCCAGCTCTGCCATGTACCTGCAGAATGTTGTTGCCAAACTGGGTGCCGAGCAGCCTTCCATGTACGCGCTTGCTCTTGCCGAGCATGTGCTCGACGGCCGTGGCGCCGTTCGTATTCACGGCGGCGGCTTTGGCGGTACCATCCAGGCCTTCGTGCCGCTCGATCTGGTCGACACCTTCATCACCAAGATGAACAGCTGGCTGGGCGAGGGCTCTGCCCGTCACTACGCCATCTCTGACAAGGGGGCTTACGCGGCATGGCTGTAATGACTGACGTGCGCGAGGCCGCGCAGAACCTGATCGAGTACGCTATTCACCGATCGATGATCGGCCAGGACGATCGCATCTGGGCATACAACACCATTTTGGAGTGCATCGGCGCCACGGGTCCCGCACTCGACATGGCTTGGGCGCTCAAGACCGAGAAGATTTCGCTCTTGCACCCCGATACACTCCCCGACTTTGACCTGGAGGGCACGCTTGCCGTGCTTTCCGAGGCCGCCGTGGCCAACGGTGCTGCCGAGGACACGGCGTCGGGCCGCGACCGCATCGCCATGCGCATCATGGGCGGGCTCATGCCGAGGCCTTCGGTTGTAAACGAGGAGTTCAACGGACGTATGGGCGTCCACGAGCCCCGCGCCGCGACCGACTGGTTCTACGGCCTGTGCTGTGACGCCGGTTACGTGCGCCGCGCCGCCATCGCGCGCAACATCAAATGGAGCACTTCCACCAACTGGGGCGACCTGGAGATCACTATCAACCTGTCCAAGCCTGAGAAGGACCCGCGCGATATCGCCGCGGCAGGTGCAGCCAAGAACACGGGCGAGAAGTATCCCGCCTGCCAGCTCTGCATCGAAAACGAGGGCTATCCCGGACGTTCCGCCGCAGCCGACGGCGGCGCTCACCCCGCCCGCCAGAACCTGCGCGTTATCCCCATCCAGCTCGACGGCGAGCGCTGGGGCTTCCAGTACAGCCCGTATGCGTACTTTAACGAGCACTGCATTGCCATGAGCTCCGAGCATCGCCCGATGCACGTCGACCGTAAGGGACTGACCTGCCTGCTCGACTTTGTGGACCTGTTCCCGCACTACTTTATTGGCTCCAACGCCGACCTGCCCATCGTGGGCGGCTCGATTCTTTCGCACGACCACTTCCAGGGCGGTGCGCACGAGTTCCCCATGATGCATGCCGCCGAAGTCTCACAGTTTAGCGTGCCCGGCTTTGACCAGGTCACCGGCACTGTGTTGCAATGGCCGCTCTCGGTGCTGCGCCTGCGCTCGCATGACCGCGCTCAGCTGCTCGACGCTGCCGAGAAGATTATCCTCGCCTGGCGCGAGTGGACCGATGAGTCGGTTGGCATCGTCGCGCACACAGCCGACGGTGTAGCGCACAACACCGTGACGCCCGTCATCCGCCGCGTCGATTCCCGCGGCAATGCCGGCGGCGAGATCTACGAGGCCTATCTGGCGCTTCGCTGCAATATCACGACCGACGAGCATCCGCTGGGCGTGTTCCACCCGCATGCCGAGTATCACCATATTAAAAAGGAAAACATCGGTCTGATCGAGGTCATGGGCCTGGCCATTTTACCGCCGCGCTTGGTTCCCGAGCTCGGCGCTGTCCGCGAGCACCTGCTGGCGGCCAAGGCCGACGCCAGCTACGATCTCGCCGGTGCGCTCGAGGGCGACGACCTTTGCCGCAGCCACGCCGCATGGGCCGAGGACGTCTTTGTTCGTCGTGCCGATGAGCTTACGGCGGATAACGCCATCGATATCCTGCACGAGGAGGTGGGCGTGGTGTTTGGCCACGTGCTCGACAACGCCGGCGTCTTTAAGTGGGACGAAGCCGGCCGCGCCGCCCAGCAGCGCTTTATCGACTCGCTGTAATGATCCCTTGGGGACGGAGGAAAACGGATCATTTCCGCCCACACGACAACGGCGCCCGCCGGCAACATCGCCGGCGGGCGCCGTTTTTGAGTGTTCGGTGTCGCGACTCCTAGAGTTCAGTCACGACAACGCTGTTGTAGATCTCGTCCCAGCGATCCATGACCAGGTGGCCGGTCTTGGGATCCATGGCGTTGAGCTTGCCACAGGTATTGGCGGTCTTGAGCACCGTGACGTCGTCGGCACCAGCAGCAATGGCATGCGCAAAGCCGGCGATGGTCGAGTCGCCGGAACCCGTCGCGTTCACAGCCGCAATCGCGGGCGTCTTGGCGCGGAACGCGCGACCCTCATGGAAGCCCACCGAACCGGCAGCACCCATCGAAACGACAACCCAGGGAATACCGGCAAAGCGGTCATCGGCGGCAAGCGCCTCGCGCAGGGCATCGACATCATCGGTCGTAAAGGACGTACCCAGTAGGCCGTTAATCTCGGTCAGGTTGGGCTTTACGAGCTCAGGCTTAGCGTCGGACTCCAGCGCGGCCTCCAGCGATGCACCCGAGGTGTCGAGCAGCACCTTGGCGCCCGCCTCCTCGGCGATCTTGACAAGCTCGGCATAGTAGCCGGCATCGACGCCACGCGGCAGCGAGCCCGAAAGCGTCACAACGTCCGCCTTCGCTGCAAGCTCGGCGAACTTGGCCGTAAAGGCCTCAAGCTCGGCAGGCGCAATCTGCGGGCCGCTCTCCAGCAGCTCGGTCTGATTACCCTCATGCAGAATATTCAGGCAAATGCGCGTCTCACCGGCGATGGGCACAAAGTCGTTCTTGACGCCGTCGGCATCCATAAGCTCGGCCATATAGGCACCCATGTGGCCGCCGAGCAGACCGGTCGCGAGCACATCGTCGCCCAACTGCAGCAGCACACGGCTCACGTTGAGACCCTTGCCGCCGGCAGTCTTTTCGGGCGTCACGCGGTTAACGTCGTCGATAATCAGCTTGTCGAGCTGATAGCGCGTATCGATCGACGGGTTCATGGTAACGGTCAGAATCATGTTGAACTCCTGTTTCCGGGGCACGACACGCGCGGCCCCAAACATACGATAGCTCGTTAAAGGATCTCGATCTCAAAGCCGCGGGTGACGGTTTCCCCCGGCTTGGCAACCAGACAGCCACGCTTGTGCTCCAGAATATCGTCCTCGTCGGAGCAGGTAGACAGACCACCCCACGGCTCCACGGCCACAAAGTCGCCCTCGGGCTTGCTCCACACAATCAGGTATGGCATATCGGGGAATGTCAGGCGCACACCCTTGTCCTCGGTTTTCTTGGTCAGCGTAACCACGCGGCTCTCGAGCACGTCAAAGATGGTCTCCGCGAAGTCGAAGAGTTCGTGGGTCAGTGGCAGGTTCTGGCCGATCATGGGGTTCTTGCTGCGATGCTCAACATCAATCAGGCCCGTCAAGGGAACGGCAGTGCAGAGCTCGGCGGCCTCACGCTGCTCAAAACGGAGCTCGTAATCGTCATAAGACTCGCCCTCGTCGAGCGGACACTTAAAGCCAGGGTGGCCACCCACAAAGAACGGCATGTCCTCGGTGCCCTCATTGGTCACCTCGTACGACACGGCCACCTTTTCCGAATCGATCGTGTAACGAGCAACGATCTTAAACGGATACGGGTACTGCTCGAGCAACTCGGCATGGTCGGCAGAGCTTAGGCTGAGCGCAACCATGCTGTCGCTCTGTTCCTCGAGCTTCCACTCCTGCTTGCGGGCAAAGCCGTGGCGGGCAAGCTTGACCTCGCGGCCGCCCATGGTCATCGCGCGGCCATCACGAAGGCCGCCGCAAATCGGAAAGCAAATGGGTGCCTGGCCCGACCAGACTGCCGGGTCACCCTGCCACAGGTACTCACGGCCGTTGGCCGCAATAGAAGTGAACGATCCGCCAGCCGTGCTCAGTGCCACACGAATAGAACCGTTATCAAGAACAAACTCCATGGGAGCCTTCCCTTTCGTACGCCAGCCCGCCGAGTCAGTGGGGCTGATAGAAAACCGGCCCGCGCCCCCTCACAGAAACGCGAGCCGTCAACGGACTAGTAAATTTCGCCGGATACCCGCTAGTCGTGATACTCGCCGCGGTCCCACTTCTCGAGGAACTCGTCAAAGAAGTGCGGGTCAGCCTGAGCCTCGGCGTCGGCCTTATTGCAGGCATCGATCTTGGCGATCAGGGCATCGTGCTCGGGGGTCTTCTCGTAGGGCTCCTCCAGGAAGGCAAGCATGATATCGGCCATCAGGAACTCGCCGGTAATCTTGCCGCCAAAACCCACGATGTTAGCGTTGAGCTCGCGACGGGCATACAGGGCAGAGGTCATGTCGCGGACCAGGGCGCAGCGGGCGCCGGGAACCTTGTTGACGGCGTTGGTGATGCCGATGCCGGTGCCGCACAGGGCCACGCCAAAGTCGGCCTTGCCGCTGGCAACAGCCTCGCCCACGGCCTTACCGTAGATGGGATAGTGCGTACGGGTGTGGCTGTAGGTGCCGCAGTCGAGCACTTTGTAGCCAGCCTGCTCCAGGCGGTCGGCCAGATAGATCTTCTCGTCCGTAACGATATGGTCGCAACCGATTGCGATGGTCTTCTTCATCAGAACGTCCTTTCGTCTGAATTCACAAGTTGAGGTAGAAGTTCGAGTTCTCGGTGGCTCTCGTTAGGCCATCTTGTTGAGCATGTCGACACGGATCTGGTGACGGCCGCCGGCGTACTGGGCGCGCAGGAACTCGCGGGCGATCTTCTTGGCGACCTCGGTGCCCACAACGCCCGGGCCCATGGTGACCATGCGCGAGCCGTTGTGCTCGCGGGTCATGTAGGCGGAACGCTCGTCGGAAATGTTGGCGACGACCATGCCCTTGATCTTGACGGCGGCCATATAGGAGCCGACGCCGTACTTATCGAATGCAAAGCCCTGGGAATCCTTGTGCTCCAGCAGGTCCTTGGCAACGGCGGTCGCGGAATCGACAAAGTCCGCGGCAGGGGTCTCGGAATAGTCGACGACCTCGTGACCGTCGGCGATGAGCATCTCCTTGATGGACTCCTTCATCGACATACCGTCGGCATCGGAAGCGATTACAACCCTCATGACATCCTCCTTGAGAGATACGCAGGTGCGTAGTTCCTGTTTGGAAGTGTTGAATCGCGTTCAGGTCCGGGCATCTGAATGTGCGGTTCTTCACTGTTCATGTTTATTTGAACACATTCGAACATCAACTGCAACAACTATTTGTTTATCTTTGTTCTTTTTTGAACAAATACCGTTCGCGGATGATTGGCGACCGTTTAGGCTCAGGGAAGGCTCGGCTTACCGTGCGTTCAACAAACAAAAAGGGCGGCCGAGAACGCATCTCGGCCGCCCTTCGGCGGTATGCCTCGGTATATACAGTTGTTTAAGTTACTCGAACTGCCCACCCTTTTTGGCGTGCTTGGACGGAGCACTCAGAAAGCGGCCCGTCAAATAGTTCGCCGGGCCGGAAATATCAATCCCCAGCAGCGTGTGCCCCAGCCACAAAAACGCCGCGAGCACCAGCAATGGGATCACGCACGAGGTCACGATCATCACGATGACGCCTTCGATCAGATCGGTCACCTGCTGCACAATTTCATCGGTCATCTGCTTGGCGCCACTGGTCACCGACGTGACGAGACCCGAGGCACCGTCGGCAAGCTGCTCAAGCACGCTCTTGGACTCTGTGGACTCGGTCTTTTTCTTGCTTGCTTTGGAGCTGTCGCTATCTGCCGCACTCGCAGCGTCGGCCGCCTTTTGCTCGGCTGCCTCGATGCTCACTCGATACGTTTCGTCGACCTTTTGCGACACCCATACGCTTGCAGGCACCAACACCATGCCGATCATGGCGACCACCAGCACGCGAGTCGCCACGCGGCGCAGGACGGCGCTCGTGCTCCAGCGCCCGTGAATGCCGAGCGACACCGCAAAGAGCACCAACGCAAATGGGATTAAGATGCCCAGGCCAACCGACCACAAAATCGTGAGCAAATATTTCTCGAGGTAGAGCACGGCAAGCACGATACCAAGGTTGCCTGAAAGCTGCGCGAGCTGCTCGGCAACCGGCGTTCCCGTATCGCCCGGCAGCGCGGTAATACCCGCAGACAGCGCCACGCACGAGGTCGTGAGCGCCAAAACATTGCCCTTCTTTTGGTCGATAACCTCGATGGTGGAGTCCCAAGTCTTGGAATCGGCAAAATGCGGACGAGCTACAAAGCCCGACAGCAGCGCCAGCACCACGAGCGCAACGATAAAGCCAATCTGCAGCTTTTTGTTTGCGCACACGACATCGGACAGGCTGGGCTGCAGCTCGGTTACCGTCGTGTGCTCGGTTATCTGGACAGGACGCCCATGAGCCATCTCGTTCGCGTCTCTCTTTTGAATCGATCCGTTGTCCGGCATTTGGATACCTCCTCATTCCGGCGTTTAATGCGAAAGGAAGTATACCCACCGAGCAAAAATCGAACGGGAGGACGAACGGAGCGCACCAAGACTGTCCCCAACGACTAGTTGTTTAAGAACGTCCCCAATGACTATTTTGGGATGAGTTGCGGTGGAATAGGGATTGTTTTGCGCCCGCCGGCCCCTATTCAGTCCCTATTTCACCGCAACTTGGAGGAGAACAGAAAAAGCCCTGCCGCGGATAGCGGCAGGGCTTTTGGAAGGGGACTTGGTTGTGAGAACTCGTTAGGCGAGCTTGGCCTCGAGCTCGGCGATGCGCTTGTAGGCATCGATGGTAAAGCGGGTCTGCTTCTCCAGGATCATAGTGGTCATGAGAGTGTCCTGAGCGTGAGCCATGATGAAGGTCATCTCCATCTCGCTGCCGCCGGCCTCCTGCGAAAGCAGCTTGGTCTGCGTGTCGTGGGCGCCGATAAGTGCATCGCTGGCATCCTTGTGCAGCTGCTCGGCCTTCTCAAAATCACCCTCGCGAGCAGCATCGAGCGCTGCAAGCAGATCGGTCTGGGCGTCACCCGCGTATGCGACGATCTCGAATCCAACCATCGAGATTTCTTCTTTGGTTGCCATGTTGCGTTCCTTTCACATATGAACCAATGGAGAGCATCGCGTCCGGGCATACGCGCTGCGCTGTGTATGACAGAAACATTAACATTCAAACAAAACAGAACAATGCAAAACGCAATTTCGAGCTATGAACGGTCGATTTTCTCCCGTGAACGGTTTTTAAATCAATACGAACAATATCGAACACAATTAGTGGCAACCCAAACAGTTCCACACCCTAGCGCAGACAGCGTACCGTATCGCCCTGTACCAGCACACCGGGAATCAACATATGTTCCACGCTAGACGCACCCCCCTCGGCGCCGGCAATCTTGTCGACAGCCCACATGCCGACGCGCTTGTTGTCAAAGCGCACCGTGGTCAGGTGACGGTCGGGCACGATATCGCCCAGGCTGTCATCAACACCCACTACGCTCACGTCCTGGGGCACGCGCTTTCCGCACGACTCGAGCCCGCGAATGCAGCCGTAGGCCATGGCGTCGTTAGAAGCATAAATGGCAGTACAGGTCGGATCGTCTGCTAAAGCCTGACCGGCAGCATATCCACTCTGTGCCGTCCAATCGCCACGGACGAGTCGCGGTGGCTCAATGCCACGCGCACGCAATGTTTCGCGCCAGCCTTCCTCGCGCTGCATGCCCGAAAGCGAGCGCTCGGGACACGAGATAAAGTGCACGGTCTTGTGCCCCTGCCCCAGCAAGTACTCGACAACCTGGCGCGAACAATCGAACTGGTCGTTATCGACCGTCGAGCACAGCGGGTGCTCCAGCATGGTAACGAGCACCGTCTGCATACCGGGCAGCGGCTCGAAAGTGCCAAAGTCCGCCGGCATGCGATTCATGATCACGACCATGCCGTCCACCGGCAGCGCGCTCATGCGTGACGATGCGCTCTCGAGGGTATAGGGATGTCCATCTACTTTAGTAAGGGTGATGGCATAGCCGTGCTTGTCGGCGGCGGCGGCAAAGCCCTCCATACGGTCGAGGTTGCCGGTACCGGTAATGTTGAACATGGCGACACCGACGGTCTTGAACTTGCCGCGACGCAGCGAACGGCCGGCAAAGTTTGGACGATACCCCAGCTCGCGCATGGCGGCACGCACGCGCTCCTTGGTCTCGGGGCGCACGCTGGGCGAATCGTGGACGGTGCGCGAGACCGTCTGTTCCGAGACGCCCGCGAGGCGCGCCACATCCTTAACGGAAACCGATTTTTTAACAGCGGCCATAGGTTGATCTTTCTATGTCAACGATGCCATTAGTGGCACCCTACGCAGTCAAATGAAACGTCTTCAAGTATATCTAACGCCTCCCCCACCATACGCTCACCACCCAAAACCTACCGTTCACCGACAATCCCGCTTCCACGAACGGCTTTTGTTGTCCAAATGTTAACGTTGCCATTGTGCAAACACAGAGCCACCGGGCGGCTCAAACGTTTACGCGCAAGGAATCGACGGTCCACAGGCACAGGGGCCACCGGTTCGCGTCTTTTTTTGTGTCGCAAAATGGCAACGTCAACATTTTGGCAACCAGACGTCAAAAGCTACCATCGTTGCTAACCCACCGACTCTTAGGAGCTTTGCATGGAGCAACTCATCGCCACCATCGAAAAGGGCCAGCCCTTTTTCAACGCGATCGCCCGCAACAAGTACCTCAAGGCGATCCGCGACGGTTTTATCTCCGTCATCCCCATCATCATCTTCTCGTCCATCTTCTGCCTCGTAGCCTCGGTCCCCAACATCTGGGGTTTCTACTGGCCCGATGACATCAACAACGCCCTGTGGAAGTGCTACAACTACTCCATGGGCATCCTGGCCATCGCCTGCGCCGCCACCACGGCCAAGCACTTCGCCGACGCTCAGAACCGCGATCTGCCCAAGAACAACCAGATCAACTTTATCTCGTGCATGTGCGCGGCCATCATCGGCTTCTTGCTCCTTTCGAGCGACACGATCGCCACGGACGCTGCCAGCGGCTTCAACACCACCTACCTTGGTTCCAAAGGCCTGCTGACCGCTTTCATCGCTGCGTTTGTGACCGGCATCATCTACAAGTTCTTCATTAAGCGCAACATCACCGTCAAGATGCCCGAGCAGGTTCCGCCCAACATCTCGCAGACCTTTAAGGACATCATCCCCTTCTCCGTCTGCATCACCGTCTTTTGGGTCTTTGACATCGTCTTCCGCGCTGCTTTTGGCTTCTGCTTTGCCCAGGGCGTCATCCAGGTGTTCCAGCCCCTGTTCACCGCTGCCGACGGCTACATCGGCCTCGCTGTGATCTACGGCGCCATGAGCCTCTTCTGGTTCGTGGGCGTCCACGGCCCCTCGATCGTCGAGCCCGCCATCGCCGCCGCTCTCGTTGCCAACATGACCGACAACCTGGCTGCGTTCCAGGCCGGCCAGCACGCTTCCGCTGTCCTGACCCAGGGTGCCCAGTACTTCGTCGTCTGCATGGGCGGCACCGGCGCCACGCTCGTCCTGGTCTTTATGTTCTGCTTCCTGGCCAAGTCTCAGGAGATGCGCGCTGTCGGTAAGGCAGCTATCGTCCCGGTCTGCTTCGCTGTCAACGAGCCGCTGCTGTTCGCCGCGCCCATCGTGCTCAACCCCGTCTTCTTTGTCCCGTTTGTCTTTGCCCCGATCGCCAACATCTGGATCCTCAAGATCTTTATCGACTTCTTGGGCATGAACGGCTTTATGTACACCCTGCCTTGGACTGTCCCCGGTCCCATCGGCACCATCATGGGCTTGGGCTTCCAGCCGCTCGCCTTTGTGATGCTCGCCATCATCCTGGTCGTCGACTTTGCCCTGTACTACCCGTTCTTCCGTGCCTATGACGCCCAGAAGTGCGCCGAGGAAGCCGAGATCTCCCAGGAGGAGCTCGCCGCCAAGAACGCCGAGAAAGCCGCCAAGCTCAACGATGCCTTCCAGGGCAAGGCTGACGCCAAGAGCGTTGCCGCCGGCGCCGCTGCCGATGCCGTGAAGGCCGACGCCCCCGCCGCTTCCGCAGCACCCGCTGCCGAGGCAACGACCGCCAGCGACCTCAACGGCAAGCGTGTGCTCGTGCTCTGCCAGGGTGGCGGCACCTCGGGCCTGCTCGCCAACGCGCTGGCCAAGGCCGCCAAGGAGCGCGGCATTAACCTCGAAACCGCCGCCGAGGCCTATGGCAACCACGTGGACATGCTCCCCGACTTTGACCTGGTCGTCCTGGCCCCGCAGGCCGCAAGCTACCTGGCTGACCTTCAGAAAGACTGCGAACGCGTGGGCAACAAGTGCGTCGCCTGCCGTGGCAAGCAGTACATCGAGCTCTCCCAGAACGGTGACAAGTCTCTCGCCTTCGTCTCCGAGCAACTATCGAAGTAAGTAACGCCCAGGGCCAGCCGACCATCAACAGCCGGCTGGCCTTCGATTTAGACGATTGGATCATCATGTCCGTTAACCCTGCTAGCGTCACCAATCCGCCTGCACAGTTTCCCGAGAACTTTGTCTTTGGCGGCGCCACTGCTGCCTACCAGGTAGAGGGCGAGACCCGCACTCACGGTAAGGGCAAGGTTGCCTGGGACGACTTCCTGGAGGCCCAGGGGCGCTTTTCCCCCGATCCCGCTTCGGACTTCTACAACCAGTACCCCGTCGACCTGGAGCTGTGCGAGGAATTCGGCATCAACGGCATCCGCCTCTCCATCGCTTGGAGCCGCATCTTCCCCAACGGCACCGGCGAGATCAACCCCGAGGGCGTCCAGTTCTACCACGACCTTTTCGCCGAGTGCCACAAGCACCACGTCGAGCCGTTTGTCACGCTGCATCACTTCGATACGCCGCTGCCCCTCTTTGAGAAGGGCGACTTCCTCAACCGCGAGACCATCGACGCCTTTGTGGACTTTGCCACCTTCTGCTTTAAGGAGTACGCCGACCAGGTGACCTACTGGTTCACCTTTAACGAGATCTGGGCCGACGCCTCCAACACCTACATCGAGGGCACCTTCCCCGGTGGCGTCAAGGCGCATCTGGCCGAGGCCTTCCAGTGCGAGCACAACATGATGCTCGCCCACGCCAAGGCAGTACTGGCCTTCCACAACGGCGGTTTTAAGGGCAAAATCGGCGTCATCCAGTCGCTGGAGTTCAAGTATCCGCTCAACGAGAACGACCCCGCCGACATCAAAGCCGCCAACAACGAGCACGTGCTGCAGAACCAGTTCTTGCTCGACGCCACCTTCCGCGGCGACTACGCGCCCGACACCCTCGAGTGCGCCAACCGCCTGGCTGCCGTCTCGGGCGGCACCATCGAAATCCTGGACGAGGATCTGGAAATCATGCGCGAAGCCGCGCTCTACAACGACTACCTGGGCGTTAACAACTACCAGTGCCGTTTCTTGAAGGCTTACGATGGCGAGAACGACCTGCATCACAACGGTACGGGCGAGAAGGGCACCGGCCGCTGGCGCGTCAAGGGCATTGGCGAGCACGTGAACAAGCCCGGCATCCCCACCACCGACTGGGACTGGATTATCTATCCCGAGGGCCTGTTCGACCTGCTCGTCTACATTAAGCAGCGCTACCCCAACTACAAGCAGATCTTCATTACCGAAAACGGCATGGGCTACAAGGACCCCTACAAAGACGGCTTTGTGGACGACCAGCCGCGCATCGACTACATCGAGCAGCACCTGCGCTGGCTACTCAAGGCCATTGAGGTGGGCGTCAACGTGGGCGGCTACTTCCTGTGGAGTCTGCAGGATCAGTTCTCCTGGACCAATGGCTACAACAAGCGCTATGGCTTCTTCTACGTTGACTTTGAGACCCAGAAGCGCACGCCCAAGGCAAGCGCCTACTGGTATAAGCACGTGGCGCAGACCCGTCGTCTGGACTAAAGACTAGCGGGGTTGCCTGCCCACATAACCTGTCCCCATTTCTCAGCCGAGGGCGGCACGTCACACGGCGCGCCGCCCCCGGCCTTTTTGTGCAGATCGGAAGCCGTTTATCTCGATCTGTAACATCTAGCAGGGATTTTTGGTCCTACCTGTTACAGATTGAGATGAACGAGCCGAGCACGTCTATGCCCGCAGGTCCTTTACGCTGGAACGCTCGACCAACACGCCCGAGACGAGCGTACGGCTTCTGGAGCTCGGGGCTTCCAGACCTGCGACGACCTCGTTAAGCGCACGGATGCCCAGCTCGCGGTGGCGAAACTTCACCGACGTCAGAATCGAGTTGGGAATGGTCTTGTAGAGCTCGTCGTCGAAGCCGATCACAGACACGTCGTCGGGCACACTGAGCCCTTTGTCACGTAGAGCCATCATCACGCCGTTTGCCATGCAGTCGTTAGCAGCGAGGACCGCCGTGCAATCGGGTTTATCGGCAAGCACAAGGCCCGCGGCATAGCCACTATCCGCATTCCAATCGCCTTGCAGAGGCTCGGGCGGCTCAATGCCACGTGCCTCGAGTGCCGCACGCCAACCATTCATACGACACTGGCTCGACAGCGACTCTTTCTTACCAGAGACGAAGTACACGTTCTTGTGCCCGTGATTCAAGAAGTACTCGCACGCCATGCGCGCGCCGCCCTCTTGATCGTCACTGACGGTGGAGCAGGTAGGATGCTCCATCGGTGTGATAATCACCGTCTTGAGGTCTTTCGGTGCCTCAAAGGTATCAAAGTCATCGACCATCTGGCGCAGGTTGAAAATCATGCCGTCGACGGGAAGCTGCGACATCCTATGCGCCGCTTCGGCAAGGGTCATCTTCTCCCCCGCCCGCTTTTTGATCATCGTGAGAGCAAAGCCTCGCTCTTCGGCGGCATCGGCGATACCGTCGATCATGTCCACGGCGCCGCCCGACAAGTGGAACATCACCACGCCGATGCACCCGTAACGGCCCAACTTGAGTGAACGCGCGGCAAAGTTCGCCCGGAACCCAAGCTCCTCCATGGCCGCATGGACCCTATCGCGCGTCGACTCGCGCACGCTATCGGGCTCGTTGATCACGCGCGACACCGTCTTGAGAGAAACGCCCGCGGCAACTGCCACATCGTTCATTGAGACATTTTTCTTGTCCATCGTTGCCACTACTTCTCCAGTCGGTTTTGCATCGCTTGTTTTTTGCGTTCTAGCATACACTACCTGCCTGACTGATAAATCAACCGTTTACCGAACAATATCGACCGCTCACCCGCATATCCTTGTTGCTCTTCCAGAAATGTCTTACGTTGTCATTAACGAAATGACAACGTTGTCATTTCGCAATGCCTTCCTTAAGCAGGAAGGTTTCCGGGCAGTCCTGACCATCCATCGACGACCAGTTCCATCCACATGCATCGCGCACTAAGCAGCAAAGGAGCTCTATGGACGCCATCGTAAAGATGCTCGAAAAGCATCAACCGTTCTTTGAGAAGATCTCGAGAAACATCTACCTCCAGGCCATCAAGGACGGATTCCTTGGGTGCATGCCCATCGTCCTCACCTCTTCGATCTTCCTGCTGATCGCCACGCTTCCCGGCGTGGTCGGCATCACGCTGCCCCAGCCGCTCCTCGACTGGTGCAACAAGCTGTACAACTTCACCATGGGCGTCATGGGCATCATGGTTGCCGGCACCACTGCCAAAAACTTTACGGCTTCCATGAACCGTCGCATGCCCGCCGGCAAAGTGCTCAACGACGGTTCCACCATGGTGGCCGCCCAGTGCAGCATGCTGCTGCTCGCAGTCACGCAGTTCACCACCAAGCTCAACGGCTCCGAGCTTTCGGTCTTCGACTGCACCAGCATGGGCACGCGCGGTCTGTTCTCGGCCTATATCGCCGCGTTCATTACCGTGTGGGTCTATAAGTTCTGCGTCTCGCGCGATCTGACCATCAAGCTGCCCAAGGAGGTCCCGGGCGCCATCGCTCAGAACTTCCGCGACATCATCCCCTTTGGCGGCGCCGTCATCATCTGCGGCATCATCGATGTCATCGTGCGCAACCTCATGGGCGTTCCGTTCTCCGAGCTGCTTATCAAACTGCTCTCCCCGCTCTTTACCGCTGCAGAAACCTATCCTGGCCTTATCCTTATCCAGGCAGCCACCGCGTTCTTCTGGTTCATCGGTGTCCACGGCCCCTCGATCGTCCAGCCGGGCATCGACCCCATCCGTCTTGCCAACCAGGCCGAGAACCTGCAGGTTCTGCTGACAGGCGGCCACCCCGCCCACTCCCTCACCTTTAACATGTCGCTCGTGGGTGAGTTCGGAGGCACCGGCGCCACGTTCATCGTGCCGCTTCTGCTGATTCTCTTTATGAAGTCCAAGCAGCTCAAGGCCGTCGGTAAGGCGTCGATTGTTCCTGTTGCCTTCGCCGTCAACGAACCGCTGCTCTTTGGCGCGCCGATGATCCTTAACCCCTACATGCTCATCCCCTTTGTTACCGCCGGCTGCGTCAACGTGAGTGTTGCCAAGTTCTTTATCGATAACGTGGGCATGAACGGCTTCTCCTTCGTGGTGCCTTGGGCCACCCCCGCCCCCATCGGCATTTTCATCACCACGAACTTCCAGCTTATTGCCCTGGTATTTGTCGCGATCATCATCTTGCTGGACGCCATCATCTACCTGCCGTTCTTGAAGGCATACGATAAGCTGCTCTGCGACCAGGAGGCCGAGCGCGCCGCCGAGCTGGGTCTTGAGCCCAACGGTGCCGCCGCCATCGCCGCCAAGCCCTCTGCGCCCGCTGTCGAGCAGGCTACCGCTTCCGTCGAGACGACTGTTGCCGCCGCTGACAGCAAGCCTGTCGCCGATCAGCCCAAGCCCGCTGCCGATGCATCCGCCAAGAAGGATGTCGATGGCCTGAAGGTCCTCGTCCTGTGCGCCGGCGCCGGCACCTCCGCCATGCTCGCCAACGCCATCAAGGAAGGTGCCGCGCAGACCGGAGAGAACATCGCTTCCTCCGCAGGTGCCTATGGTCAGCACACTGCCATCATGGATCAGTACGACGTTATCGTGCTTGCCCCGCAGGTTCGTAGCTACTACAACGACATGAAGGCCGACACCGATCGTTTGGGCATCAAGCTGCTCGCTCCCCGCGGCAAGGAATACATCGACCTTACTCGCGACCCCGCTGGCGCCATCAAGTGGCTCCGCGAGAACCTCGACTAGTTCCTCCCTCTGTTGGTGCCCGGACCCCCAGTTTGGGCACCTCTCCCTATTCATATCCCACAGAAAGGATGACTCATGACCAACCCCATGCAGTTCCCCGACGGCTTTGTGTTTGGCGGCGCCACCGCCGCTTACCAGGTTGAGGGCGAGACCCGCACGCACGGCAAGGGCAAAGTGCCCTGGGACGATTTCCTGGCTGCACAGGGTCGCTTCTCCCCCGATCCTGCAAGCGACTTCTACAACAAGTATCCGGTCGATATCGACCTGTGCCAGCGCTTCGGCATCAACGGTATTCGCGTCTCCATCGCTTGGAGCCGTATCTTCCCCAGTGGCACCGGCGAGATTAACCCCGAGGGCGTCGCCTTCTATCACGAGCTTTTCGCCACCTGCAACAAAGCCGGCGTTATCCCCTATGTCACGCTCGATCACTTCGATACGCCGGAGGCCTTCTATCAGGACGGCGGCGAGGGATTCCTGACGCGCACGACCATCGACGCCTTTGTCGAGTACGCCAAGTTCTGCTTTGCCGAGTTCACCGAGGTCAAGCACTGGTTTACCTTTAACGAGATTCCCGCAACCGCCGAGGGCAGCTTTATCGTCGGCAACTGGCCGCACGGCGAGAAGTATCGCCTGGACAAGGCCTTCCAGCTCATGCACAACATGATGGTGGCCCATGCCAAGGCCGTCGTCGCCTTCCATGAGGGCGGTTTTGAGGGCGAGATCGGCATTGTCCAGAACCTGGAGCCCAAGTATCCCCTCGACCCCAACAGCGCCGCCGACTGCGAGGCAGCTCGCATGGCCGACGTCATCAACAACCGCTGGGTACTCGACGCCACCTTCCGCGGCCACTATGCAGCCGACACCATGGAAGCCGCAACCAAGTTGGCGCATATCGCCGGCGGCGAGCTCGACGTCCGCGACGAGGACATCGCCGCGCTGACCGCCGCGCTCCCCTACAACGATTGCCTGGGCGTCAACACCTACAAGTGCCAGTTCCTGCGTGCCGCCGAGGGCGAAAACGACATCAACCACAATGGCACCGGCGACAAGGGCTCCTCGCGCTGGTTCCTCAAGGGCGTGGGCGAGTCATGCGTGCGCGAAGGCGTACCCACCACCGATTGGGACTGGATTATCTATCCCGAGGGCCTCTACGACCTGCTGCTGCGCATTAAGAACGATTACCCCAACTACAAGAAGATCTGCATCACCGAGAACGGCATGGGCTATAAGGACGACTTTGAGGACGGCTTTATCGACGACGCCCCTCGCATCGACTACATGCGCCAGCATCTCGCGTGGATCCTCAAGGCAATCGACGGCGGCGTGAACGTCGACGGCTACTTTGTGTGGTCGCTGCAGGACCAGTTCTCCTGGACCAACGGCTATAACAAGCGCTACGGCCTGTTCTACATCGACTTTGAGACCCAGAAGCGCTATCCCAAGGCGAGCGCGTACTGGTACAAGAACGTCGCGGAGACCGGCCTGCTCATGGCCTAACTTTTGCCGCATACCCCCTGTCGGCCGCATGCGAATCCCTCCACGGGTTCGCATGCGGCCTTTTTTGTTTTGGCTCGGCCCGAGCAGGCCGTTTGTCTCGATCTGTAACATCTAGCAGGGGTTTTCGGTTCTACCTGTTACAGATCGAGATGAACGAGGCACCCGGTTCGAAATATCTAGATCTGTAACAACTGACTCGCTTTTGGCCGTCTAACTGTTACAGATCAAGACAAAGATGATGGCTGGGTAGACAAAATCTCGGTCTGTAACACCTAGTCGAGTTTTTGGGTCCCAGCTGTTACAGATTGAGACAAACGCACAGGACAATCCTCTCGATCTAAATCTGTAACATCTAGCGGGCTATTTCACCCCTACCTGTTACAGGTTGAGACAATTTGATAGTGGAGTCCTCGTTTGCGCGTCATATCGCGTAGCGCTGACGCGCTGATTCCCCACAATGACAGGAGGTAAAAGTCCTCCCGCAGCGCTTGTCGGCAATCCCGCAGCGCTAGCTAGCAGATGACCTGCGTGTGTTCCTCGATGGCGGCACGATCCTCGGCGGTAATACCCGGCTCGCACACCACGGCGTCCAAGCTGTCCAGGCGGCAGAAGGTGTAGAAGTCGCGCTTGCCGATCTTGCTGGAGTCGGCGATCAGATAGCGCGAGTCTGCCTTACTAAAGGCGAGCTGCTGGATACGGCCCTCATCCATGTTAGACGTGGACACGTCGCCATCCAGAATGCCGTTGGCGCCGATAAACGCCGCATCGATACCCAGCGCGCGCAGGGTATCCTCGGCCGTTGGTCCCACAAAAGCGGCGGTGCGGCGACGGTACATACCGCCCACGAGGCACAAGTCGCAGTCCTCGCGCGCCTCGAGCAGGTTAAACACCGAAAGCGAATTGGTCACGATGCGCAAGCGAAACGTCGGCAGCATCGAGGCCATCTGCTCAACCGTGGTGCCCGTGCCCAAAAAGATGGTCGAGCCTTCCTCGATAAGCTCCACAGCACGGCGCGCAATCTGCAGCTTTTCCTCGGCATGCTTAGTGCGCTTTTCGCTGTGCGAATACTCATGGCGCAACATAGCGTGGGGACGACCCTGCGCACTGCGGGCGCCGCCGTGCACGCGCTCGATCTCGCCCAGACTCGCAAGTTCTTCGAGGTCGCGGCGAATCGTCATGTCCGAAACGCCCAGCGCATCCGAAATCTCCTTGACCGAGACCGTGCCCTGTTCCTCGAGAAGCTGACGAACCTTATCCTGTCGCTCCGCTTTAATCACGATGAGTCCTCGCTGTTCCACGCTCACGTCAATTCAAACAGTAACGAACAAATTGTATCAGAATCGCGCGCGCCAAAAATGAACGCCCGCACAGCTCCAATCATCACTTTTTTGAGAAAAATACCCCCTGCTTTAGTGGGGTGTAGTGATAATCTTGCCTGTTCGCGCTACAGTTTGTCCGGAATACCTCGATGTTAGGAACTAAATGATCACTTCCGAGCTTTTCGGCACCGCGCCGTGCGGTACCCCCGTTCATCGTTACACCCTCAACGGGCCCGAGATCTGCGTTCGCATTATGGACTATGGCGCCACCGTGCTGGGTATCGATGTGCCCGACATTCCCGGCAACGTGCGCGATGTGGTGCTGGGCTTCGATAAGCTCGAGGATTACTTTGACAACCCCGCCTGCTTTGGCGCGACCATCGGCCCTGTGGCCAACCGCACCGCGGGCGCCACGATCACCATCGCCGGCACGAACTGGCATATGCCGGCCAACGAAGGCGCCAACAACCTACACAGCGACCTTGAGCATGGCCTGCACAAGCGCGTGTGGGACGTTGAGCTCGATGAGGTCCACAATGCCGTGCGCATGACCACCTCGCTTGAGGATGGCGAGCTGGGCCTGCCCGGCAACCGCACCTTTACGGCCGTGTTCACCGTGACGCGCACCGGCGTCTTTCGCATCGAGTATGGCTGCGAGAGCGACCGCGCCACCTACGTGTCCATGACCAACCACACGTACTTTAACCTGGCCGGCCATAACGCCGGCATGGACTGTGAGCACTTCTTTGTTGCCAACGCCACTCACTACCTGCCCATTAACGAGCAGAACATCCCCACCGGCGAAATCGCTCCGGTCGAGGGAACACCGTTTGACTTTCGCGAGCTGCGCCCCGTCGCACCCGGCATGGAGGCCGACGACCCGCAGATTAAGCAGGCCCGTGGCTACGATCACTGCCTGTGCATCGATGGCTATCAGTACGGCCGCAACCTGCGTCGCGCCCTACATGTCGAGGAGATGTGGACCGGTCGTGAGCTGGACTACTACACCACCGCCCCGGGCGTGCAGCTCTACACCGGCAACTGGCTGGGCGACGAGCACGCCAAGGACGATGCCAACTATGGCTGGGGCGCCGGCTTTGCCCTCGAGGCCGAGATGTACCCCGACACGCCGCACCAGCCGCTGTTCCCGCAGGGCATTGTTGGTCCGGGTCACCCCTACAGCAATGTGATCGAGTACCACTTTATGAGACACTAAACCCACAACGCGACATATCACACAGCAACGCCCGCCGGCACCACCGCCGGCGGGCGTTTTTCATCTTTTGGGCGCATTTTCGCTGTGACTATATGAGTGGCATATCAAAACTATGCCCATTTACTACGTTTAGCCCGGGATGCTCGAGCATGCACCGGTTTTTGTTAAATTCGCGAGCCGTCTACCTGCAGTTTTGTTTTTCTCAAATTCGACATGCTCGGCGATAGCCGATCAAACGTAGTAAATGGGCATAGTTTTTAACAGGCGGCATCGCACGCGTCCCTCGCAAGGGCAAAATGATCCGTTTTCCTCCGTCCCCAAGGGATCAGTTGAACAGATTGCCGATGGGATCGGGGGCGGAACTGGGGAGATGGCGGATTCCTAGCTCTATACCGAGCTTTTGCAACTCTTTGAAGGCGGCGATGTCTGTATCGCCTACGGCAACGGCAGGCGTTGCAGAGCGCTTGCCCTCCCCCGCCCGCATATGGCCGATACTAATCTTGGTTATTGGCACACCGCCCTTAACCAGCGCGAGCGCATCGGAGGGTGAGGCCACCATGATCAGAATCAATTGGCGAGGCGTTGCGGTATGAATGATGTCGATGGCCTTTTGTACCGAGAAAAACCGCGTCCAAACGCCTTCTGGCGCCGCCACCCTCATGGGTGCCCATTGGCGCGAATCTGCCGCGATCTCATCGTTGACGATTAGGACAAGGTTGGAACCCACGGCTTCGTTCCACAGCTCAACGTCTTGTCCGTAAATGAAACGGTCGTCGATACGTGTGAGAAGGATCTTGGGTTGAGCCATGGCTGCCCCATTCTGTTTGAGACCCATACGAGCGGGACGTCGACCACCAACTCAACAGCTGGTCAAGCGCCAGATGGACGCCGCAGACATCACGCCTCTAATATTAGTGCATTTAAAGTGAGAAAAGCCGTCAGAACCCTTGCGCGGATGTGCGATGTCCCGTATCATAGACAGCCGTTGACGCCTCAGTTGCGCCATCACATGGCCGCCAGCGTAGCTCAGTTGGTAGAGCACCGCTCTCGTAAAGCGGGGGTCACCGGTTCGAGCCCGGTCGCTGGCTCCATTGCACAAGATAGCCGCCTTCGGGCGGCTTTTTTGTTGCCGATTTTGAGTGCGTGCGCGCCAATCCAAGCACAACGCCGCCGGAAACTCCCCTACTCAGCAAAAGGCCCCGCCAACCGCAACCCCCAAAGGAACCGCGATCAGCGGGGCCCAAGCGCGCTCCCCCAAGGGATAACGCTCGCAACACGAACAGCTCAGCCGAGCAGTGCGCTACTCCTGCCAGTAAGCGTCGGCAAGCAGCTTAAAGCAAATCTTCTTGACCGGCTGCGCGCCATCGCCCGGGAACTCGAGCGTGGGCATGTGAGGCTCGCCGGCAACAAACAGCGCAAACTTGTCGTCAGCAAGATCGCCGGCGATCGAGGCGTCGGAATCGACCAGATCGTAGTCGTCCTTCTCGTCGAACTCCTGGACCAGCGTCAGGCTGCCCGTGGCAACCTTAAAGGCCTCGCGACCCTCGACGTCGATCTGCAGGTCGTGATAGCGCTGATGCGTCTCATAGTGAGCCTCGGCTTCGGGACGCGTCGTGGGAGCCATGACGTTCGCAAAGACCTTGTCGCCCAGAATCGGATGGCTGCCGACCTCGAGCTTCGCCGGATCGTTCTCCTCGAGCCAATCGATCAACACGTCGAGGCCCTTGAGCATTCCACGGTACTCCTCGATATCGCCCAATGCACCGTAAATCATCTAAATCCCCTCTCGGATCGTTTCTTTGGCGGCTACTCGGCAAACGCATTACCGACGCTGTTGCCACCCACATGCGTCTCGACCAGGGTAAGGTCGGGATTGAACACGACAGTGTCGGCGTCGCGCCCCGGCATAATGCTACTGCACTTGTCGTCGACATGAGCTAGCAACCGATGCCGGGGCCGCAGCACAAGCTCCTACAGCTCGGTCACGACAACGCCGTTGTAAACCTCGTCCCAACGATCCATAACCAAGTGGCCAGTCATGGGATCCATGGCATTGAGCTTGCCGCAGGTGTTGGCGGTACGCAGCACCGTCTCGTCGTCGGCGCCGGCAGCAATCGCATGTGCGAAACCAGCAATGGTCGAATCGCCAGAGCCCGTAGCGTTAACGGCGGGGATATCGGGGGTCTTGGCGCGGAACGCACGGCCATTGTGGAAGCCAACTGAGCCGGCAGCGCCCATGGATACGACGACCCAGGGGATATCGGAGAAGCGGGCGTCAGAGGCGAGCGCGGAACGGAGCTCGTCCACATCGTCGGTGGTAAAGCTCGTGCCCAGAAGGCCGTTAATTTCGGTCAGGTTAGGCTTAACCAGCTCAGGCTTGACCTCGGACTTGAGCGCAGCCTCAAGCGAGGCACCCGAGGTATCGAGCAGCACCTTGGCGCCGGCGTTCTCGGCAATGCCCGTGATCTTGGCGTAGTAGTCCGCCTCGACGCCGCGGGGCAGCGAACCCGAGATGGTAACGACATCGGCCTTGCTCGCAAGCTCGGCGAACTTGGCGGTAAAGGCATCGAGTTCCTCGGGGGCAATCGTCGGGCCGCTCTCGAGCAACTCGGTCTGGTTGCCAGCATGAAGGATATTGAGACAGATGCGAGTCTCGCCCTTGATGGGCACAAAATCATTCTTAATGCCGTTGGCATCCATGAGCTCGGCCATATAGGCGCCCATATGACCACCAAGCAGGCCGGTTGCCACGACATCGTCGCCCAGCTGGCCCAGGACGCGGGCCACGTTGAGGCCCTTACCGCCGGCGGTCTTTTCGGGCGTCACGCGGTTGACGTCGTCGATAATGAGCTCATCGAGCTGATAGCGCGTATCGACGGACGGGTTCATCGTAACGGTGAGGATCATTTCTAGCTCCTTATCTCGCAGGCTCCTTATGCCTTGCAAAACGAATTGGCTACATGCGACTACAGAATCTCGATTGTGAACGAGCGCACGATGGTTTCTTTGGGCTTGGCGATAAGGCAGCCGCGCTTGTGCTCAAGCACGTCATCCTCATCGGAACAGGTCGAGAGGCCGCCCCAGGGTTCAACTGCCACAAAATCACCCTCGGGCTTGCTCCACACAATGAGGTACGGGAAGCCCTCAAAGCTCAGGCGAACGCCCTTGTCCTCGCCCTTTTTGGAAAGCGTGACCTGACGGCTCTCGAGCACGTCAAAGATGGTCTCCGCAAAATCGAAGAGCTCATGCGACAAAGGCAGCGTCTTTCCCACCATGGGGTTCTTGGAGCGCCTGTCCGCATCAATCAATCCGGTCGAGGGAACGGCGGTGCAGAGCTCCGCAGCCTCGTCTTTCTCAAAACGCAACTCGTAGTCCGTATAGGACTCACCCTCGTCGAGCGGACACCTAAAGCCGGGGTGTCCACCGATAAAGAAAGGCATGTCCTCGGTGCCCTCGTTGGTAACCTCATAGGAGACACGCACGGCGGCGTCCTCGAGCATATAGCGGGCGACAAGTTTAAACGGATACGGATAATCGCTCAGCAGCGCGGCGTTATCCTCGGATGCCAGGCACATAGCCAGCTCGTTTGTGCTTTGGCTCAACAGCTTCCACTCCTGCTTGCGCGCAAAGCCGTGGCGGGCGAGCTTCACATGATGTCCGGCAAACGTCATGGCGCTGTTATCGCGCAAACCTCCGCAAATCGGGAAGCAAATCGGTGCCTGGCCGGACCACACGGCGGGATCGCCCTGCCACAAGTACTCGCGACCTCCAGCCTCAATCGAGGTAAACGAGCCGCCGGCCGTGGAGACCTTGATAGAAATCGAATCGTTGGAGAGAGCGTATTCCATTGTCCATCCTTTCGAACAACTGCTTTTTGCTCGCAAGAACCCGTCTCGGCCCTGACCAAAGGACAAACCCGCACGTTCATCGATGCGTCCGGTTTCCCAGGCATGCAACGGGGTACCATACAGACATTGATGCAATTACAGCTGAAAGGCCTTCTTATGCGAACCATCATCCTTTATGCCTCACGCCACCACGGCAATACGAAAAAGCTCGTGGACGCCATCGTTGAGGCACACCCCGAAATTGATACCCTCGACGTGAAGTCACTCGGTAAAAACGAGTACCCCGACCTGCACGAATACCATCTGATCGGTGTCGCCACGGGCATCTATTACTCCGAGATCGACAAAGATATGGCGCGCGTGCTCACGAACGTGCTGCAGCCGCAGGACAAGGTGTTTGGCCTTATGACCTACGGTGGCAAAAACAAGTGGTACGGCAAGGATATCGATGGCATCTGCCGCATGAGGCAGGCCATCTTTATGGGTGTCTACGGCTGCCCCGGATTTGACACGTGGGGTCCGTTCAAGATTACCGGCGGCGTCCAGAAGGGACACCCGACCGCTGAGGAAATTAAGGGCGCCGTCGACTTCTTCGACAAGATCGAAGACGAGTATGGCGACATCATCGTCGAAGAGTACGCCAAGCGCGAGAAGCGTCTAGCATACGAAAAGGAGCATCCCGCGGGGGGTCTTGTGGCCGGCGTCAAGCGCACGGCAAAGAAGATCGCTAACAAGCTGTAACTGTTAAGGTGCTTTTGAGCGTTTAACCCATACGGCGGGTCCGAGCAGATTCGGGCCCGCCGTCTTTTTCTATCGTTACTCGGTAAAGGCGTTGCCGACGCTCTGGCCGCCAACATACGTCTCGACGAGGGTGAGCTCATGGTCGAACACGACAAAGTCGGCGTCGCGACCCGGCATGATGCTGCCGCACTTATCCTCGATGTGCGCGGAGCGTGCCGGCACCTCAGTTGCCATGCGAATGGCGATATCGGCGCTGGCGATGCCCCAGTCGACGATGTTCTTGACGCCCTGGGCAAGCGTGAGCACCGAGCCGGCAATGCTCTTGCCGTCGGCGAGCCAGCACAGGTTGTCCTTCATGATGACGTCCATGCCGCCACTGGTGTAGCTGCCCTCGGGCATGCCGCCGCAACCCAGGCAGTCGGTGATGAGTACCGTGTGCTGCCAGCCCTTTGCCTGCAGCAGCGCCTTGATGGCGGCAGGGTTTACGTGCTTGCCGTCACAGATGATCTCGGCGTAGGTCTCGGGCGTAGACATGGCAGCACCCACGACACCGGGCTCACGGTGATGCAGACCGCGCTGGCCGTTATAGGTATGCGTAAAGCAGCTGGCACCGGCATTGATAGCGGCGATGCACTCATCGTAGGTGGCGTCGGAGTGACCGATGCTGGTCACCACGCCCTTGGCGTTCAGAGCAGCCGCATAAGCAGCGGCACCATCGCGCTCGGCGGCCATGGCGCTCTTAACGATGCGACCGCCCGCAGCCTCCTGCCACTGGTCGAAGACCCCCTCGGAGGGATCGATAAGATAAGCGGGGTTCTGCGCGCCCACGTGCTTCATGGTAAAGAAGGGGCCCTCCAGGTAGATGCCCTGAATGCGTGCACCGCAGAAGTCGGGGCCGCGACCCTCGTCCGCCTGAGCGATGGCGGCGCAGGCATCCTTGATCTGTTCGACGCCATCGGTGAACGTCGTGGGCAGCCAGCTGGTGGTACCGCGACGGGCGAGCTCGGTTGAGCTGATATCGATGCCCTCGGGATCGTTATCGGTAGTTGAGTGGTTGTAGAAGCCATGGATGTGAGTATCGACCATACCCGGTGCGATCCACGATCCCGTGTAGTCCTTAATCTCACAAGAGGGCTCGTCGGCCTGCCAGGCGCCAAAAACGCCATCCTCGACCATAAGATAGCCGCCCAGTTGCGGGCCTGCCGGCAAGAAGAACTTGTCAGCCTTAATTGCGTACGTGCTCATATGCACTCCTCGCTTCTAAAGCAGTTGACTGTGGTAATGCTTATACCCGGTCCATGTAAAAACAAAAAGCGCCCGCCCGCCGTTATGAGCGGACGGGCGCCCTTACAGGGGGACGCGATTAAGCGGTGAAGGGGTGAATCGTCACGCCCTTAACCACGCGGTTGACCGTGCCGGTGGGGCTCGGCGTATCGGGCGTGTTGCCCACGCGCACGGAGTTGAGCAGGCTGATAGCCTGGGCAAACATCACGAACGGCAGGGCAAGGTAGCCCTCGGGAAGCGCCTCGTAGCCCTTAAAGGTGAAGGACTCGCCCTCGTAGACGGTAGCGCCATCCTGCTGAACGGCAACGGTGTGCTGAGCGATCTTGTCGCCACCGATCTCGTTGAGGATGTCGATGTCGTACTGACGGGTGTAGGCGTCGTTGTTGACGAACACGAAGACGAGCGTCTTATCGTCGACGAAGGACTTAGGTCCGTGACGATAGCCCATGGAGGTGTCGTAGGAAGTAGCAACCAGACCGTGAGCGAGCTCGAGGATCTTGAGCTGGCTCTCCTGGGCAAGGCCACCAAAGGAGCCAGAACCCAAGTAGGTCACGCGGTTGAAGTCGCCAGCCAGGTAATCGGCGATCTCAGGCTCACGGGAGATGACCTCCTCGCCCATCTTGGCAATCGTCTCGACCCACTCGGCCTTCTGCTCGTCAGAGGCAGTGTCGAAAATAAGGGTGGAAAGCAGGGTCATGCAGGAATAAGAACCGGTCATGGCGAAGCCCTTGTCGTTGGCGCGCGGAATGAGCAGCGTCAGCGCGTTGGGATCATCGGCAGACTCGACGGCGAGCTTGCCCTCGGGAGCGCAGGTGATGTTGAGGAACTTGACGTTGTGGACGAGCTCCTTGGCAACGGCAACGGCGGCAAGGCTCTCGGGGCTGTTGCCAGAGCGGGCAAAGGAAACCACGAGGGTGGGATCCTCGGCGCGCAGGAAGTCACGCGGAGCGCTCACAATGTCGGTCGTGGCGATGGGCTTAAAGTCGTAGAGATCAGTGTTGCCAGCGTGACGCAGGTACGGAGCGCAGGTATCGCCAACGTAGTCGGACGTACCGGCACCGGTGAAGACAACGGACAGACGGCCCTCGCCCATAGCGCGAGCCTCGGCCAGGAAGGCCTCGATGGCCTCCTTGTTCTCGCGATAGATGTTGAGCGTATCACGCCAAAGCTCGGGCTGCTGAGCAATCTCGGCCGTGGTGATCTGGGCGCCGAGCTCGGTGAGCTCCTCGACACTCTTCTCGAACATTTCTAATACCTCTCTCTAGAAGTAATCCTCTGACGTGCAATTATACACTTCGGTTGGTTATCTGGTAGTAACCAGTTAAATGCAAAGAATCACCATATGGAAACGATGCGAGCACTAGTTACTGCGCTGGTGGTAAACCTTGTATTTAAACTGATCGGCACGAGCAACCGAGAGTGTGTACTCCACTACCTCGTTTGACTCGTTATACGTAGTCCTGACCAAATCGAGCACAGGCGAGCCCTCGACAATTCCCAAAAGGTGGGCATCGGTGGGACGGGCTATGCTCGCATAGAACTCCTCTTCGGCCACGCGAATCTTTTGCTGAAAGTCCTGCTCAATCACATCGTAAAGCGGCTTACGCTCCAGCAGCGGTCGCTTTAGGGACAGAAATTGACGAACCGGTAGATAGCTGCGTTCGACCATCATGGGCATGTTGTCGGCAGAGCGAAGGCGCTTGAGCTTAAAAATGCGATCACCGATGCGCAATCCCATATGCTCGGCCAGATTCTTATCGGCCTCCATCTCGCAAAACTCGAGAATCGTGGTCTCGGGTTCTCGACCCATCGCGCGCATCTGCTCGGTAAAGCTGTAGGACTGCATAAGATTGGTTGCTTTTGCCGAACGGTCGGTCACAAAGGTACCGCGACCGTGCTGCCGAACCACCAGTCCTAAACGCTCCAGTTCCTGCAGAGCCAGGCGTACCGTAGTGCGCGAGAGACCATAGCGCTCCGAAAGTTCGCGCTCGGAAGGAATCATGTCACCGGCGCGATATTCATGGTCAATCTTTTCGGTCAGAATATCGACCAGCTGATCGTACAGCGGTTGCTTACGCGCTCCGATCGCCATCCTATCCTCCCTTTTGCTCGAATTCGGCTAACTACCTAGGGTGTTATGCATTATCTGTCTGCCACACCCGAATCATTAAGAAAACAAAAGCCGCGCGCTCTTTCGAGCACGCGGCTTTTAACATACACATGGCTTAAGGGGTCGGGGTGTGAGCCGCGTAGGGACACACCCCTCAAGCTAGAGCCTTACCAGATGCTCGGCCAGAGACCAAGCGGGCCAGCGCCCAGGATGCCAAGGACGAAGAGCAGGAGAATGCCCTTGGTCGGGGTCCAGCTGTGCTTAGCGAACATGTAGTAAAGCAGCAGCGTAAGCATAAGCGGGACGAGCTTCGGGACGATGGTGTTGAGGGTGTCGGCAACAGAGAAGTTGACCGGATCCTCGGTAACGGTGCCGTAGGTCACGGACTCCATGCCGTTACCCAGATCGGTGACGCCGCACTCGACAGCGTTGCCGTCGGCATCGGAAGCGGTAAGGGCGTTGCCGTCCTTATCGGTCATGGCGATGGTACCGGCCTCAGCGGTCTCGGTATCGATGCCCTCCATACCGGTGAAGTTCTCGGCCTCCTTCTCGGAGACGATCACGGTAGTAGCGGAGAGACCACGGGTGGTGCCGTTGGGGATCTGGAGGTTGATCTGGGTGCCACCCATGGTGACGACCAGGCAACCGACGACGAAGACGCCCATGATGGAAGCGGCACGCGTGAAGGCCTGCATGTTGGCGGTCAGAGCGTCAATAGCGCTGGTGCCAAGCTTGTAGGACCAGTTCATGAGCCAGAAGCGCAGAGCGAACTGGACGACGTTGAAGATCACCAGGAAGATGATCGGTGCAGCGGCGTTGCCGTTGATGGCCATGTTGGAGGTGATGCCGGCCGTGATAGGCACGAGCGTCAGCCAGAACAGGGCGTCACCGATACCACCGAGCGGGCCCATTGCGGCGACGCGGACGGCGCGGATCGTGGGGATGTCAACCTTGTTCTGCTCGAGCGAAAGCACGATGCCCATAACAAAGGTGACAAGGAACGGGTGGGTGTTGAAGAACTCCAGGTTGTGGCTCATGGAAGCCGCGAGGTCGTTCTTGTTGGTGTGGATCTTCTCCAGACCGGGGATGATGGAGTAGAGCCAGCCAGCGGCCTGCATGCGCTCGTAGTTGAACGATGCCTGCAGGAAGCAGGAGCGCCAAGCCATCTTGTTGAGGGTCTTCTGGTCGAGCTGCGGAGCAGGAGTGAGATCCTCGTAGTGCTCCGGGATCACATACTCATTAGATGCCATCTTCGAAGTCACCTCCGTCAGAAACAGCTGCACCCTTCAGCTCGGTCTGCTGCTGGAAGTCCCAGAAAGCGATGCCGAAGCCGATGAGAGCGAGGATGAGCAGAGCAGGGGTTGCCAGCGAATCGTTGGCAACGGTGATGAGCGCGAGGCCAAAGCCCATGAGGAAGAAGCCCCACATATCGCGGTTCATCATAACCTTGAGCAGGACGGCGAAGCCGACGAAGCGCATCATGCCGCCTGCAGCGGACAGACCGGTCTGCAGCCAAGTCGGGATGGCGGAAGCGATGGTCTGACCAATGGTAGCGCCAGCGATGAAGAACAGGGTGACGACGACAGCGAAGATCAGGCCGAGCAGAGCCATGGCGAAGTAGTTCAGGCGCTCGATGCCCTTGGTGTCCGCGTTATGAGCCATGTTATCGGCCGTGGACATAAGCGGGGACATAAGCGTGAAGACCAGGGTAACGCCGAGCTGACCAAGCAGGGCGAACGGAATGGCAAGGCCGACTGCCGCGTTGGGCTCGAGACCCGTGGCGATAGCGAGAATGGCTGCCATGATGCCGCCGATGACGGCGTTAGGCGGCTGAGCGCCTCCGATCGGCATGTTGCCGATCGTCATGAGCTGATAGGTACCACCCACGAGAAGACCGGTGTTGAGGTCGCCAAGGATAAGACCGATGACGGCGCCGGTGACGATGGGCTGATAGAGAGACTCGAGGAAGTCAAACTGGTCGATTGCCGCGATGAACGTGACGACGAAGACCAGAGCGATCTGGATGATCGAGTATTCCATCTTGCTCCTCCTTTCAAAATGTATGTACGCACTTTGGATATCACGTACAGAACGTCAGGGTTTCACTCCTGACAACGTGGATCACGAGGATTACGAGAAGAGCTTGCTCGTGTCCTCAACAGGCGTGCTCGGAACGCGCCTGATCTCCAACTCCACCCCCAATTCCTGCAGCTCTTTAAACGCAGCGACATCCTCGTCGTTAACTGCGACGGAGGTGGCGACTTGGCGCTTTCCTTCCGACATGTGCATGTTGCCGATGTTTACCTTCTTTATAGGCACACCGCCCTTGACGAGCGTAAGCACGTCTTCCGGTGTTTCGGCCACGATGAAGATCTTCTGGCGCGGGCTCGCCTTGCCAATGACGTCGATGGTCTTCTGCAGGGAGAAGAAACGCGTAGCGACGCCGGCGGGAGCGGCCATCTTCATGAGGTTCTGGCGCATGGTGTTGGACGCCACGTCGTCGTTGGCGACGAGGATGAGGTTGGAGCCCAGAGTGGAGTTCCACTGGGTGGCAACCTGACCATGAACCAGTCGGTTATCGATGCGGGTAAGAAGAATGTTGGGTTCTGCCATGTTGATCAGCTTCCTTTCGTTATTTGCTGACGACAGTTACTTGATCTCCTGAATCGCGTAACGCGAAACATCTACGACGGCTCCGGATCGGACTTTGATCTGGACCTTCTCGCCTTCGATGCCTTTGACGGTTCCGTAGATACCGCCGGCGAAAAGAACCTCCTGACCCGGCTTGAGCTCGGTGTGCAGCTCCTTGAAGTACTTTTGCTTCTTCTTCATGTTGATTTGCGACCAGATGGTGTAAATCAAGCCCATGATGGCAAGCAGGCCTAAAAGGGCGACCGAGGAGCTCAGGACATTGGCTCCGAAATCGGCCATTAGATGCCGTCCTCGTCGCCGAAGATATCCTCTTCCTCGGAGCCGGCAACGGATGCGACCGTCTGGGCGGTGATGCCCGTCTGGCCAACGGTCACGGCCTGCTCGCCAAGCTCGGCGAGCGTGGCGTTGCCGCGGAGGAACAGAAGCTCAATAACCATGGGAAGGTTGGTGCCGGTCAGAACCTCGACGTTGTCGACATCCTGGGCAATCATCATCGACTGGTTGAACGGGGTGCCACCAAGCAGGTCGGTAAAGACGAGCACGCCATCGCACTCCTCGCGCATGGCGGTAATAGCGGCGCGGAGATCCTCACCGTAGGAAGCAGCCTGGTCGCCCTCAAAAGGAACGACGGTAAAAGCGGGCTGGTCGCCAGCAACCATAGCGATAGCGCTTGCGAGGCCGGGTGCGAACTGTCCATGACCGGTAAGAATAAAGCCAACCATTCAAATTTCCCTTCCGAAGGTGTGTACGATCTGAGTCCTATGATTTTCGGAAGCCAGCGGGCGCTCGCCCTTAAAGCTTCTTAGAAAGCGTACTTTGAAGACCAGTGGTTTCTAAACTGGTAGTAACCACGTGACGTGTTGTTGTCACTATATCACCCCAGAAGAGGTCGCTTTCGTTGATTCATACGGTAAAACGTTTTTGCACCGCTCACGGTGATAAATCGACCGTTTACCGCTCGTTAACACTTCTACCTGCGGCTTTGAAACCGTTTCGAAATGATTCGACGAATGATCGGAACCTTTTCTGTGTCTAAACAACGCAGGGTGGCCAAAAATGGCATGTAGAAAAAATGCAGGTCATTGTGAAGATTTGTGAATTGGTCTTTTTGACTTAATACCAGTTAGAACCAGTTTAGAAATTATCGGTGAACGGTAGTTTTCGACCGCTCAGCGGTTATTTCCAATCGTTTGCAGCTCCTTTTCCATATGAATTAGGGAAACCCGATGAAGCACTTGCGCGGTTGCGGGAAATTTCGATACTCGTCCATCCCCCACGTGCCAAACTCTCACTCCCTAAATATGCCATAAGCTCTCGCTATTCGTCTTACAAACATTACTTACTCTAATCTGTAATTGTTTATCGTTTATCATTAAGTATGTTATAAGATTTTAATATCATCCTAGACATTGGTTGGAGGAGCTATGATCCGCTGGAACGCATCCACATCGAATGAAACCATCAGCCGCGAACAGGCAATAGCCAATCTGAGGAAGCTCACTCGCTACTGCAAATGGGCCACAATCTGCACCGCCGTGGCGCTCGCTCTGGGACTCCTCGCAGTCATTGCAATCTACGATCTACTCATATTGCCTAGCCTCTCCCAAGGGTTCTGTCTCCAATCCGTAGAGCTTGAGGCTGGCGAAGGGCCAATTCTCGCTCTCGTCGGCGCCGATGAACACACCCCTCTTATGCTTGTCGCGCACGACGGTCATACTGCCATAGGGAGCGCCATGATGACATGCCTTGCGTTTGCCATCGTGCTAAGCGCATACAGGTTTTTCTCCGCCATTGAAAAGGCGGGCAGGCCCTTTGACCTCGAATGCATCCGCATACTACGTCAAGTAGGACATTTGTTCCTTATTGGCGGCGTTGCTGTGAAGCTTCTTGGTGCCATAGTCACGGGGCTGATACTCTCAGGATTTGGCGGCAACTTTACGGATGCGCTTGGCGGCCAGCACCTCGACCTCTCTATGGTCTTTGCAGGCCTGATTATTAGCCTGATTGCCAGCGTCTTCCAGTACGGGTGTATCCTGCAAAAACAAGATGACGAGTTGCTCTAGGGGGAATCCATGATTATTCTGCGGCTCGACCGCATGCTTGCCGAACGCAAGATTTCATCCAAAGAGCTTGCGGAACGCGTGGGTATCTCCCAGGTCAATATGTCGCGTATCAAGACGGGCAAGGTTTCTGCCGTGCGCTTTTCAACTCTTGACGCGATATGCCGGGCACTCGACTGCCAACCGGGCGATGTTCTGGAATACATACCTGACGATGAAGCCGATAGCCTCTTTGGGCTTAAAGATGAATAGCCATAATTAAGCCGCCAATCACGCCCTCAACGCAAAAAGCCCGCCAGTACGACTTCCGTGCTGGCGGGCTTTCTGCTGTCAATCGGCTAGATGCTCGATGAGCCGTGCGACTCTTTACGCAAACAGACCGTAGATGCTGATGTTGGCCTTGGCGTAGAGCCCGTTAGCATACTCGGTCCACTTGGAGCTGGCGCTCGAAGCCTGCGAAGAGTACTGCTGGTAGGCAGTGTAGTAGGCGGTCATGGCCTGCTTATAGGTTGCGCTATCGGCCGTAAAGGCATCGTCGGCGAAGGCCTTGGCATAGGTGCTATCGGCGTCCTTCCAGGTGCCCTTTGAGCTATCCCACTCGTCGCCGGCAAGTTTGATGATGTAATCGGCGTAGTCCTTGCTCGCGGTCTCCTCGTTGCCGTCAGCAGGCTCGGTCGGAGCGGTCGGCATGCTTGCGGAGCTATCGCCCACCTTCTTCTTGTAGAGCTTCTGCAGCGTCGCGGACTGGCGGACGATCTGCTTGGCCTGGTCCTTGGACACGCCATACTGCGTGGCCATGGTCTTGTAGTCCGAAGTGCCGATGGAATCCTCGGCGTATTTCTTCATCTCCTTAGAGGAGACGGTAATGCCCTCGTCCTCGGCAGCATCGAGCAGAATCTTGTTGCGCACGTAGGACAGGATGACGTCGGCAGACGGAGCGGTATAGTTGCCGCCGTCGTCCTTGACGGTGTCGAGGCTGTACTGGCTCTCGATGGCCTCGCGCGCGGTGATGTCACTCTTCTTGCCGTTGTAGCTGTAGCTTGCCACTGTCGAATCGAGCTGGTCCTCGGTCAGGGTCGCCGAGCCGACGCCCTTGCCGCCAAAACCACCATTGCCAATAAAGAAGCCAATCACGGCAGCAATCACGACTGCAACCACAAAGGCGGCAATCATCGTCTTCTTGTGCTTGCAAGCGTGGTCATCCACGTCGGAGTCATCGTCCTCGTCCTGCTCCTCGGGCATCAGATTCTCGTCAGCGGCATCCGCGGCAATCTGAGCCTCCAGACGGGCGTCCTCCCCCTCGGCCGTCGTGCCGGCAGCAATGTGCTCGGCAGACGTACCGGTGACCAGGTCGATCTTCTCGTCCTCATCACCGTCGGGGCCTTCGCCGCGCTCGATGATCTGAATGCCGTCGATCTCGTCCTTCTCGTCCTTCTTTTGAATCAGACCCATATCGGTTACTCCTTGTTGGGAAACATAGTCTTCAATAGAATACGCCCGACAGAGTGCCGGGCGTATTGATTCTTAGGTTATACGCAAACACTTAAGTACTATTTAGGCGTTTGCAGCGTGCATACCTTAGGCCAGGTGCGCGATAACGGCATCGGCAAAGGCCCGCGTGCCCACGGCGCCCTCGACGGAGCCGGTCTGGGCACGACGCACGTCACCGGTAACCTGCTCGCCCTCGTCGAGCGTGGCAGAGACGGCGGCGCGAATGCGATTGGCAGCGTCGTTCTCGCCCAGGTGATCGAGCATCATCGCAGCAGAGAGGATCTCGGCCGTGGGGTTGGCGATATCCTGGCCAGCGATATCGGGCGCGGAGCCGTGCGTTGCCTCGAAGATGGCGCAGTCGGCACCGATGTTGGAGCCGGGGGCCATGCCTAAGCCGCCTACCAGGCCGGCGCACAGGTCGCTCACGATGTCGCCGTACAGGTTGGGCAGCACCAGGACATCGAAGTCGTTGGGGTTCTGGACCAGGCCCATGCAGGTGGCGTCGACAATCTTGTCGTTGAACTCGATATCGGGATAGTTGGCGGCCACCTCGCGCGCCACGCGCAGGAACAGGCCGTCGGTCGCCTTCATAATGTTGGCCTTGTGCACGGCCGTCACCTTTTTGCGGCCGCAGCGGCGGGCATACTCAAAGGCATACTCCACAATGCGGCGGCTCTTGGCGATGGAGATCGGCTTGATCGAGATAGCGGAATCGGCAGCGAAGGTCTTCTGGCCCGAGCGCTCGACAAGCTGCGAGAGCTCCTCAACCTCGGCAGCGCCCTCATCGAACTCGATGCCGGCATAAAGGTCCTCGGTGTTCTCGCGCACGATGACCAGGTCGACGTCGCGGAAACGAGAGCCGTCGCCCGGCTGCGACAGGCAAGGGCGCACGCAGGCGTACAGGTCGAAGTGCTTGCGCAGGGCCACGTTGACGCTGCGGAAACCCGTGCCGACCGGCGTGGTGATGGGACCCTTGATGGCAACCTTGGTCTCGGCGACCGCATCGAGCACGTGCTGGGGCAGCGGCGTGCCAAACTCGTCCATGACGCCGGCACCGGCCTCCTGGACGTTCCAATTGATCTGGACACCGGCGGCCTCGACCACGCGGCGCATGGCCTGCGTAATCTCGGGACCGATACCGTCACCGGGAATCAGGACTACATCGTGCGCCATAATCTGTTACTCCTCGTCTTCGGCGTCGTCAGATTTTTTAACGCTAGCACGCTTCTTCTTTTTGGAGAGATCCAGGCCAAAACGTTTAACAAGCATTTCGCAAATTTCGCTCGAACGGGCCTTGAGATAGCTGCCCTTGCCGTTCTCGGCATCGAACTTAAGGCGCAGCGCGAGCTTCTCAGCGACCTCGGCGTCGATCTCGCCCTGGCCAAACTCGTACAGGCAACCGAGCATGTCGCGATACTCGAGATCACCGTGGTAGCACTGGATGGCCTCGTCCAGGATGGGCCAAGCCTCGCGCGAACGCTCGACACTCGTGGCGCCCCACACGCACAGCAGGCGGAAGGCGGCATAGCGCAGCGTGGAGGAAATCTCGTCGAACAGCGCGGTCTCGGCACCCTCAAAGGCATCGCCCAGCTGCTCGGGGCAGGTGGTGGCGAGCGCCGTCAGGGCATCGAGGGCCTCCCAGCGGGTCTGAGCCTCGGGGCGGTCGAGTGCCTCGATTAGCGCGGGCACGCAGGGCACGACGCGCTGCGGATCACGCTCGGCAAGCAGGTGCAACACGCGAGCGGCAAACTGGCGGATGCGGCGCGTGGGGCAGCCGAGCTCCTGGACCAGGCGATCGACGGCGTTCTCGTTCTCCTCTGCCAGCTGGAGCTGTGCCAGCTCCTCGTCGGTGAGCTGTTCGTCTTTGTTTTCTGCCATAGTTACCTCTTTTTACTATTTCTTAGCGTGCTTGTCAGCACCCTTGCTGTCATCGGTGACCGAGATGAGCTGTCGGTCGGCCGCGCCATTGCGACGCGCACGGCGGCGCTCCTCGGCATCGCCCGCGTCGGCGGCGGCGCGGTGAGCCTTGTTGACGTTAAAGACCTCGTCGTGCTTGCGCCACGGACCGACGGACTCGCCAAAGCTCATCTTAAGGCCGGCGATAAAGCCGCCGAGCCAGCCGATCGGCGCAAACTGCACCAGCGGGAACAGCGAAAACACCCAGGTCAGCAGGACGACTGCCGCCGCTCCTGCAAAGTTGGCAATCCAGTAGTCGCGCTTGGTGATCACGCGCTTTTCGCACGCCCACTGGCCGCACAAAAAGCCAATGTAGATCGCAAAGAGAAAGAGCACCAGCGCAAGCACCACGAACGTCCAGCTCATGGGCGTTACTCCTCGTGATGGTGGCCGCAGCAGCACTCGTGGCCGTCGTCATGGCCGTGGCCGCCGCAGCACTCGTGGTCCTCACCATGGTGGTGGCCACAACCGCACTCGTGATCGTCGCCATGCTCGCCGCAACCGCAGCCTTCCTCGTGAGCACCGTGCTCCTCGGGACGATACTGCGACCAGTCCAGACCGGCGGCGATGGCGTCGGCCTCCTCCTTATAGAGGACCGTGACGGCCTGGGTGCCCAGCTTGGCGCCACCGATGGCATCGAGCATGTCGTAAAGCGTAAAGGCCACGTCGGCGCCGGGCAGCGCAAGCTCGCGGTCGTCGGCATAGGCGAGCGCCAAGCGCAGGTCCTTAATAAAGTGCTCGACCATAAAGCCGGGCTTGTAGTCGCCGTCGAGCGCCTTAGGCGCCAGGCTCTCCATGGCGCCGGACTTACCGGTGCCGCCCAAGATCATCTGGCGGGTTTTCTCCAAATCGAGGCCGCTCAGCTCGGCAAATGCCATGGCGTCTGCCATGCCGACCATGCAGGCGCCCAGCGACACCTGGTTGGCAAGCTTGGCAGCCTGGCCCTTGCCGGCGCCATCGAAGCAGCAGATGTTTGCCGCAAAGGTGGAAAGGATGTCGCGGACCGGAGCGATGTCGTTCTCGGTGGCGCCCACGATAGCCGTAAGCGTGCCGGCGATAGCTCCCGACTCGCCGCCGGTGACGGGGCAGTCAAACGCCATGCGGCCGGAAACCTGGGCGGCCTCGGCAATGTCGCGCGCCAGCTCAGGCGAGCTCGTGGTGAGGTCGATCAAGACCGCGCCGGGCTTAGTGCACGCGAGCAGGCCGTCGCCTGCCAGGTAGAGCTCCTCGACCTCGGAGGGATAACCCACCATGGTAAAGACGACGTCGGCGTTCGCCGCGGCATCTGCCGGCGTATCAGCCCAGACGGCACCGCGCTCGATAAGCGCGGCAGCCTTGGACTTGGTGCGGTTGTTGACCGTGACGGGATAGCCAGCGTCCAGAATGTGGCCGGCGATGGGGGCACCCATAATTCCGGTGCCGATAAATGCGACAGAGAGCTTGTTTGCCATGAAACCTTTCCTTTTGGGTTGGGTGTTATTACCAGGTTGAATACTCGGTGCCAGCGTTTGGGCTGTGAGTCGAGGGCGATTACGGACGCATCGCTTGCCTACTGCCCGCGCACGCGGCGAGCGATGCGGTCGGAAAGCGAGGCTTTCTCGGCGCGGTTCTTACCCCAAAACGCAAGTGCCACCATGCCGGGGCCCACGTGCGAGCCGATGGTGGGACCCACGGAGCTGCGAATGATCGTGACGTCGGCGCAGCCCTCCTCCTTGCGGATGGCGGCCTCGAGCCAGTCACCATCCTTCTCGGCATCGGCCGTCATGATGGCGATGGGCATGGTGCGGTCGGGCACGTAGTTCTCGCGGAACGACTTGAGGATGGACTTGAGCGCCTTCTTGCGGCCGCGGTTGACGCCGATCAGCGACAGCGAGCCGGCCAGGTCGTAGGAAAGCTCGGGCTTGACGTCGAGTTTTGCCGTGAGCTGCGCCGCCGCGGGCGGAATGCGGCCGCCGGCAGCCAGTGCGTCGAAGCTCTCGAGCGTAAAGTAGCCGTGGACGTAGGTCTTTGCCTCGTTTGCCCAATCGACCAGCTGCTTGGCGGTCAGTCCCGCCGAACGCTGGCGCACGGCCTCGAGCGCCAAGAGCGCGCCGGTCGCGCAGGGCAGAGCGTTGTCGACCACGTAAAGCTCAAAGTTGGGATACTCGGCGCGCACGGCATCCGCCGCCTGGCACGCGGAGTTGTAGCTCGACGACAGCGCCGAGGTAAAGCACAGGTAGACCGTGGGCGTGCCCTCTTTGGCGCACTCGGTAAAGAACTCGATATAGCGACCGAGCGACACAGCCGAGGTGGACACGCGGGCACCGGCGCGCATGCGATCGTAGAACTCCTTGGGTGTGATGCTCGACCAGATGTCATCCGTGCGCTCCTCGCCATCGATAATGAAGGGGAAACCCAGGATATCGACATCGAGGTTCGCGGCGACCTCGGGGCTAAAGTCGCAGCAGGTATCGACGACGATGCGGCAACGGTTCGAATGACCGGTGGATGCGGCCTTGTCCATCAAAGCGACTCCTTACGTAAAAAGGCGGCCACCCGCATGGGATGGCCGCCAACCGTTAACTCATGCAAGTTAACGTATTTTACTCGTCAAGTGTTTCGATGCGAGGCTTGATGATGCCATATCCACCATTCTTACGGTGATACACCACATTGATGAGGCCAGTCGTCGCGTTCTCGAACACGTAGAAGTCGTGACCCAGCAGATCGGTCTGCACCAGCGCCTGCTCCTCGGTCATCGGGGTGACGTCAATAACCTTCTCACGGACGAGCAGGTCGTCCTCCTCCTCGGGCAGCAGCAGGTCGGCCAGATCCTCGACGCGCTCGACCGGCGCGACATCCGCGGCGCTGGCACCACCCTGGCGGTTGTCCACGACCTTGGTCTTGAACTTGCGCAGCTGGCGGGTAACCTTATCGGCGGAGAGGTCGATGGCGGCATACATATCTGCGCCGTGCTCGGCAACGCGAATCACAGAACCACGGGCACGAACCGTGACCTCGACGATTGCCGGGTTGGGGTTCGAGGGGTTCTTCTCATAACGAAGCACGACGTCGACCGTCATGGGCTCGATATCGAAAACCTTGAGCGCCTCGCCGATCTTCTCATCCACATGCGCACGCAGAGCATCGGTTACCGTCGTCTTGCGTCCAGAAACCTTGATATCCATACGTGGCTCCAATCTGCCTCGGGGACTTACTGTACTGGCTATGTACCCATTGCCGTGCATTTAATCACGCGAATCCCCAAAGACCCGAATAACGACTGCTTGATACCGCATACCGAAGTCTCGCACATTTCCGTAGCAAAGTGCGCTATAGGAGGGCGTCGGCGAAGTTAGTTTTTCTCCTAAAAATTACCTTTGACCTGCTATTTCTATCAAAATAGAAAAGCCGGGCTTCCCTATTGGGGAGACCCGGCTATGCGTGTTGAAACCGTGAAGAGGCGCCTCGTTCAATGTATGGTAGACGCCACCCCTACCAATAACTAGCTATTGAGCTTGTTGATGTCATCGTCGGTGATGGTGCCCTCCTGGCTAGACGACGGGCTGTCACTGTTGTTATCGGAGGCGTCGTCATCGGAAGACTCGGTCGCGTTGGACGTGGAGTCGGATGTCTGCACATTGGCCCCCGAAACGGTCTTGGTGGTGAGGTCATAGGGCATCGTGCCGTACCAGACGGAGTGGACCGCCTCGAGCGTACCATCGACCGTAATACCGTCGAGGGCATCGCTCACGGCGCGGCACAGTCCATCGTTAGAGCTAAGGCCTGCGACGCCAAGCGTGGAGGGCGCCTCGAGCGTGCCGACATAGGAAATCTGGCTCATCAGGCGCGCGAGGTAGCCACCGGCCGTGGAATCACAGATCACGTAATCGACTTCGCCCGACTCGAGTGCCTCGAAGCACTCGTTGATGTTGGAGAAGGTCTTCTGGTTGGCGGTGATGCTTTGCTTGGCGAGCGCCTCCTGCGAGGCGGAGGACATCTGGACGCCCAAGGTGGCTGTGTTGAGTGTGTCAGTTGAGACGCTCGGGGACTCTCCATCGCTGGTCTTGCCAAACACGGCGGCGGCATCGTACAGACAGGTGCCAAGCGAGCTGATGTCGCCGCCCGCAGACTTGATGTCGCCAATAAAGATGTCGGCCTTTTTATCGCTGAGCACGGAATCGGCCGAGGACGCATCGACAAAGGCGACCTTGAGGCCCATGCGGCATGCAAGGGCACGAGCAGCATCGACCGCATAGCCCGTGAGGTTTCCGTCGGCATCCTGCATGGCCTGCGGGGCGTCGGACGTATCGAGGGCGACCGTCAGGGTTCCCGGCGCGACCAGGACATCGTCCGATACCGTGGGGGTGACGGTCTCGCGCTCGATCTGGTCGATCGTGGGCGTCGTGAACGTGGACAGCGGATTGAACGCGCATCCGCTCAGGCCCAAAACGGCAATGACCACCGCGGTCCCAGCACCTAACCGAGCCGCATGCATCAAGCTGCCCCTCACCATGTCCACTACCCTGCCTTCTGTGTCGTATACGATCCGTGCCCTGCACGGAATATCGGGTTGTTCCCACCAGCTGACCTGGTATTTGACCCCACACTTGCGCACCGGGGCGTTTGCTCGGGAGGCCGCAGCCACCTTCACGACTGGCCCGCTCGCCCGCGAGGCGGTATTGCCCCAATGAAAGTAGAACGGACGGTGCGGCTTACATCTAGGACGCGCCATGATCGCGCCGCGCGCACGCGGTCGCTTACGTGGATCCCTTTGACCGCGTCTGTCTTGGACTAGGATGGGCATTTCGTCCGTCCGCAACCACAGCCTGGCAGGAACGTAGGGCATTATAGCTAAGTTCAAGCTATAGTTTAAGGTTAGGGACGTTATTCGCATCGCGAGTACAGATTTCGCAGGTCGGGACGGACCGCACGCGCTCTGATTGAGCCAGTCGCTCCCCCTGCGGAGAGCCCCAACACACCTGTCTTGGGGCGCGTGGGCAAAAAATAGCAAATATGAGTACTGTTATCAAATTAGTGGCAGGAATTTTTGGCTCTGTAAGCAGTTTTCACGCTCTATAACGTCAGATTAATGCCAAGATATTCCACATTTGTTTAATATTTTTCTGATTTACGTCATCTTCTAGTCCCAAAATCCCTGATTTTGCTGTTACCGAATTTGTAGCAGTACTCATATTTGCTATATTTTGGCCAGAGCATATATTCAACCCCCTGTTTCAGAGCATTGTTAGGCGGGTTTAAGCCCAAAACACGCCCGCAGCGTGTTAAATAGCGCCTCTTGTTTCTTTCTGCAAGCGTCAACACGGTTGCGATATCGTTTTCCCATGCGTTGGTACATGCGCCATGCGAGCGCCTCTAACGCCTCCATGTCGCAGAGCATCTCGTTGTTGACCGTCGCGACCTCGATTCCCATGGACGCCAAACCCGTATTGCGTTTTTCATCGTGAATGCGCCCGCCGCGAGACGAATGGCCCTGCTCACCGTTGTATTCCAGGTCAAACCGAGCTGCTTCCTGATAGGCATCGCAAACCGCATACGGCATCCCCGAGATCGCCTGCGCACGGTCGTTGAACTCGATCTTGTGGTCGGTCTTAAAGGGACCGCAGGCAAATCCGCCATAGGAAAACGGAAGCGAAAACATGGCAAGCATGATGCATTCCATGGGTGAGCGCAGGTTTTCCGACAGAAAGGGGCACAGCCGCCGCAGCTGCTTGGTCGCGCTCCCCTTGCATGCCGCAAGGTAATCAGCCAGGCGATCGGGCGTCAGCACTGGCTCGACCTCAAAGTAGCCCACATCTGACGGCTGGTCCTTATCCTTTGCAAGCCTGTTCACGGTAGGCGAGCTGTAAGGGGGCAGATACTGCCCGCGATCGCTCAGCGAAATCTTGGAGCACAGCTCCTGGGCCAGGGCAAATGCCTGGATACAGCCGACTTCGCGTGCAACGGCGGCACAGAGGGCCTCGGGAGATAAGCTGTACACCCCCGGCTCCACCTCCAAAATCGAGGCGGCCGGCAGGCCTGTAGAACAAACGGACCAGCTTGTACCAGGCATGCGGCGACGCTGCTTCGCCGACCCCACCAGCAGGCACAAGTCTTCTTGGACCTCGCCACTCACGGCCCCGATCCGCACCAAATCGGGAAGATAAATGTCCTCGGCCGAGGGAGACGATGCATGCAGCACACGACGCTCTTCATCGGGAGCGAGGTCTCTCCAGCCGATGTAACCCATTTGTCGGCGCTCGGCGCGCATCATGCGCAGCGCCGAGGCACCGGTCAGGACTACGGAGGCCGCCAGTTGCTCGCTTGCCGGCTCGTCAAGCCGCGCTATCTTCACTGCCACAAAACCACCCCTACCAAACACGTGCGATAGCGAGGCCGTCGACGGCTTTGGCGCCGGCACGCTTGAGCTCAGCCGAGGCCGCTGCCATGGTCGCGCCCGTGGTAATGACATCGTCGATGAGCAGCAGGCGGCGGCCGCGCACATCCTCGACCGTCTCGTACATGCCCCGGGCATGTTCCCGGCGCTCATCGCGACCGAGCTCGCGCTGGTCACCATGACCGTATTTGACCAGGGCGTCCAGCAACGGCACACCCGAAAGATCGCAAAACGAGCGCGCGATTGCTTCCATATGATCGAATCCACGCCGCCGAAACGCCGCCGCAGTCGCGGGCACAAATACCACCGCGTCGGCGCCGGACAGCACGCCGCCGTAGCGATCGGGGGCTGCCACCTGGGCATGCAAGGCGGTGTCGAAGAGCAACTCCGCCAGATACGGTGCCAGACGGCGCTCGCCCGCATCCTTGTACGCCTTGATGATGCGCGGCAGCGGATGTGCGTAGACGGCACATGCCAGGCAACGATCGAGTGCCTCGACCATTGCCGAAGACGCGCCCTCGACCGAGCACTCGGTGCACAGCAAATCCCCAAACGGGGCACCGCATCGGATGCAGCTATGGCACGGGTCGATGAGCTCAAACGCGGCCAGACAATCCTGGCAGATCAGTGCACCGGAACGCTCGCAGCCGGCGCATCGCGTGGGCGACAACGCCTCGAGCGCCTCGTATGTCGCGCGCTCGGCAAGCGGTAGCAATTCGTCCGCAAACGGTAGGACACCTGCGTCCTGCAAGCGAGTCAATACGTTCAGATGTCTCTTCATGACACAACCCTCCCTACGCGAAGACGAAGGGAGGGTTGTCGGTGTAGAGCCATGATACCCAGAGGCACTGGGGTCAGGCGGGTTACATCCGCTTACGGGCACTATTCGCCGGCAGGCGGTTTCGGTGCGGACGAGGTATGGGTCGAGCCTTCGCCACCGTCCTGGCGCGGCTTGCGGGAACGACGGCGACGGCGACGCTTTTGACCCTGGTCGGTCGAGCCCTCGCCACCGCGATTCTCACGCGGTTCGCGCTCGTCGCGAGCGCCGCCGTGCGAAGCCTTGGCGGCAGCTCCCCCGCCATCGCCGGGGCGACGACGCGTGACCTTGACTTCGCCATCGGAAACCTGATCGGCCACAGAAGGAACCGAGGGCTTCTGCTGCGTGCCCGAGGAATGGCGGCGGCGCGGACGCGGCGCGCATTCCTCCTCGCCGTGCGGCTTGCCGCCCTTGTCGGCAGGCGCATCGGAAGCCGAGGCGCCCTTGGGAGCGGCACCGGCCTCGCGAGCAGCTGCGGCGCGGAAGGCGTCCTCGCGCTCCTCGCTCGACAAATGGCGGCGGCGACGGCGCGTGGGGTTCATGCCGCCGCCGCGGTTTTGTTGCTGGGGCTGCTGAGCCTCGCGCTCGCGGGAAGCGTTCTTGTCTGTGGTCTCGCCGTTGTCGACGGACGCCGCGCGCTTGCGGCGGCGACGACCACCGGCTGCCTCCTCGGCCTCGGGTGCCTCGGCCTTGCCGCGGCCCTTTCCGCGGCCACGGCCCTCGCCCTGACCCTGGCCGGCGCGGGCATCGGATTCGGCATCGCGACGACGGCGCTTGGGCATCGATGTGCCGGCCAGACGGTCGGCACTCGACAGGCCATCGCCCACGTCGACGCCGTTCTCGCGATCGAGTTCCATGAGCGCCAAGCGCATCTCGGGCGACTCGATGCGCTCGAGCACGTCACGCGTCACGCAGTCGGGGCGGCAGTTGCAGCCCTGCTCGGCGGCCTTCTTTTTGCAGCCCTCCGAGCACGTCATATCGGCCAGGTTGACCTTAAAGACTTTGCCGTTCTCCAGGCGCAGCACCAGCTGCTCACGCGGCGTGTCATATTCCTGAATACGCGCCTTGCCGAGCGGCGTATCGATGAGTGTCTTCTTTTTGGGCGCACGGCTCTTAAAGTCCTTGTACGCCTCGAACTCATAGCGCAGGCAGCACATCAGGCGGCCGCAAACGCCGCTGATCTTGGACGAGTTGAGCGGCAGGTCCTGCTCTTTTGCCATGCGGATCGAGACGGGCTCAAACTGTCCGCCAAAGCGCGTGCAGCAGAGCTCCTGTCCGCATTGGGCATAGCCGCCCACCAGACGGGTCTCGTCGCGCACGCCGATCTGGCGCATGTCGACGCGAATGTGCAGCGTCGAGGACAAGTCCTTGACGAGCTGACGAAAATCGACGCGCTCCTCGGCCGCAAAGTAGAACACGGCCTTCTCGCCGCCAAACAGGTACTCGACGCCGACCGGCTTCATCTCGAGGTCGAGCTCTTTGACCAGACGGCGGAAATCGACCATCGCCTCGTCGCCCTGGATGGCCAGGTCGTCGGCAAGCTGCAGGTCAATGTCGCTCGCCACGCGCAGCACGGGCTTGAGCGGCTGGCCGATCTCGTCTTGCGGCACCTCGAAGGGATCGGCCGTGACCAGGCCGATCTCGGTTCCGCGCTCGGTGGAGCAAATGGCATAATCGGCCTCGAGGATATCCAGATCCTGCGGGTCGAACCACAGGTCGCGCGAGGCGTAGGTAAACTTAACGGGTACGACTAACGGCATTTCAGTGCCTTCCTGATATCGAACAGCATGACCTCGATGGCCAGCTGGGGAGTAACGTTTCTGGCGATGTTGCGCTCGGCAATTGCGACCGCCTCGAGCGCCCGGGTGGCACCCGCAACATTCGTCGCGGCGGCAAGCCGACCGATCGTGTCGCGCACGTCTTCGTTCACCACGTCGGCCGCCTCGTCCTGAAGCGTCAGCAGCACGTCGCGCATGAGCGTCCGTGCGCTCGCCAGCGCTTCCATGATACCCGAACGCTCGCGCGCGTTGAGTTCGCGCTTGTTGCGGTCCTCAAGCTGCTTCAATGCTCCACGCGACAGGTAGTCGGCGTTTTGCTCGAGCACCTTTTCCTGCGTGGACTTGACCTCGGCGAGCGGTGCCTTAACGGCGACGATGAGCGACTTGGCGCGACTGAGTACATCGGCCTCATCGGCAGCGATGAGCGAGTCGATGGCGCGGACCATCTGGCGGCGAGCATCCTGGCGCTCGGCACTCTTAAGGAACTCGATGCCGCGCGTGGGGCTCCCCGCCACGGTAACCGCCATGCGGCAACGCGCGAGGTCCTGACCCGTCGCGCGGCTCACGGCACGAGCGGCCACGGTGGGCGACACCAGCCGAAACGGCACGCACTGGCAGCGGCTCACGATGGTGGGCAGCATCACGTCTGCCGAGGTGCCCAGCAAGATAAACATAACGCCCTCGGGCGGCTCCTCGAGTGTCTTGAGCAGTGCGTTAGCGGTATTGGCGCGCAGCTGCTCGGCACGGTCGATGATGTAGACCTTGGCCTTGGCGCGGATGGGCGCCAGCGGCACGTCGTCGAGCAGCTCGCGGGTCTGGGCAATGAGGTAGCCCGTGGCGCTCTCGGGCGTGTAATAGTGCACGTCGGGATGCGTGTGCCGGGCGACGCGTACGCAGCTGTCGCATGCGCCGCAGCCGTCCTGCTCGCACAGGAAGGCCTGGGCGAGCGCCCATGCGGCATCGAGCTTGCCGGCGCCGGGGGCGCCCAAAAACAGGTAGGCGTGCGACGCGCGGCCGCTGGCGACGGCGTTGGTCAAAAAATCGCGCACGCGCTCTTGGGTGTCGAGCTTGGCCAGCAGGCTTGCCTGAGCGGGGGCCATGTTACTCGGCCTCCTGGGCAAGCGCGGCGGCGACGGCATCTTGCGGAATGTCGAGACCGTACGCGCGAACCTGCTCGATCGTCTTCTCGAAGACCTCCGCGACGGGCGCGGTGGCGTCGATGAGCTTTACGCGATTTGGTTCCTCGGCGGCAATGGCGCTAAACCCCTCGTAAACACGCTCCTGGAATGCCATGCCTTTTGCCTCCATGCGATCTGCCGCGCCACGGGCTGCCATGCGTAGCGCCGCCTGCTCGGGCGTGATGTGGTAGACGAGCGTGAGCGCCGGGTGTGTTCCCGCGACGGCCAGGTTATTGGCATCGCACACTATCTGGCGATCGAGGCCGTCGGCAAACGCCTGGTAGCAGGTTGTGGAATCGTAGAAGCGGTCACACAGGACCACCTTGCCGGCCGCGAGGGCGGGAGCTATGACCTCGTGCACCAACTGGGCGCGCGCCGCCTCGTAGAGCAGCAACTCGCAAGTGTCTCCCATCGCCGTGTTGGCGGGGTCGAGCAGTAAAGCGCGAATCTTTTCGCTGATGGCGGTGCCGCCCGGCTCACGCAGGCTCACAACCTGATAGCCAGCGAGTTCGAGCGCGCGGGCAAGCAGGCGCGCCTGCGTGGACTTGCCGGCACCATCGACGCCCTCGAACGTGATAAAGCTATGTTGAGCGGGCTCAAAAGCCATGGGCGCAGCCCCTTCCTACAAGGCGCGTAAATGCGGATATATCAACCAAGCCATGATACCCCAGGGGCAGGCGCACCCCAAATCGGACCTAGTCGTTCCGAAGTTGCGGTGAAATAGGGACTGATTGAAGCTCTGAGACCGACAAACAGTCCCTATTTCACCGCAACTTATGATGGGGAATTTTGAGCGGTGGGTATAATCGTCGTATTGATTTGAAATGTGGCGAAAGGAGTGGCAATGTCTCGGTATTGCGCCTCGTGCGGCAAACTTCTTGCAGATGATGCCAAGTTCTGCACCTCATGCGGTGCACCCGTTGAGCAGACAGCCGCAAGCAATGGCCAACCCGCGTTTGAGCAGACCGGCTCCCTCGATACGCCGCAAACCAAACCGGACGACCCCCTCGCCTATCGCCCCGACCCCGCTGCCGGCCCCGCAGCGGTCGAAACGACGCAGCGCATGCCCGTCGCGGGCACCCCGCCCCAACAGCAACCGGCATCTACGTGCGCGCCTGATTCACCGCGGGCCCCCGCCGCCAAAAAAAGCGGCACCAAGGCGCTTATCGCCGTTATCGTTGTGCTGGTGGCAATCATCATCGCCCTGGTCATCTTTTTTGTGATCAAGCCTTTCGACAACGCTGCTACGCAAACGACGGCCGAGGTTACCAAGCTGCACCATGATGTCGACGCCGACGACCTTAAGCCTCTCGACGACCCCAATAGCCTCTACGACGATGACGACGATGACGGCGATGACGGCGAAGCAACCCTCTCCGAGCAAAACCTCTACCGTCGCCTGAGCGAATACTACGACCTGCTCGAAGATCTCGATAGCCAGGTCCGTGCCTGCGCGCAGGCCTTCAATGGCGGTTATCTGGAAGAGGACCGTACCACCCGTCAAAATCTCGCCGACGTCGCCGAGCGCACGGAGGACACCATCGAGCAGTATTACGATATTGTCGAGGACCTGGACGTCCCCATGAGCTCCAAGAACTACAGCTCTTGGAAAGACATCGTTGCCCTGTATGACGACCTGGACAACCGCATCGACGCGATCTGCGACGCCTGGGAGATCAGCCTAAAGTACGCAAAGCCCGCGGACCATAAGGACGAAATCGTGACGCCGCTGGCACACGACAACGAGCCGGGAACCAACAGCAACAAGTACCGCCAGGACTTTGAGAACCGCTATCCCGGAGCCAAGCCCGTCGAGGTGAACTAGTCGCATGCGACGTTCTTAAACGACTAGTCATTAAAGAACGTCCCCAATGACTACGCAAAAAACGAGCGAGGATCATGGGACCCTCGCTCGTTTTTGTTTTGGGCAATGTTTCGGCTGCACCGCTACTTGTCGGCGGCCGCCTTCTTGGTGGTCGTCTTTTTCGCGGCAGCCTTCTTGGCAGTCGACTTCTTGGCAGTCGACTTCTTGGCAGTCGAAGTCTTCTTTGCTGCCGTGGCTTTCTTCGCCGTGCTCGCCTTGGTCGCAGTCTTGCGGCCGCGGGCGGGCTTCTTCTCCTTGGTCGGGCAGTCCATGTTGACGCAGATACGCCACGGACCGCGCGCCGTGTTGACCACCACGATGGGAGCGCCGCACTCGGGACAGGTCTCGCCCGTCGCCTCGAGTTTGCCACGCGCCGGCAGCGGATAGCTCACGCCGCAATCGTCATAGTTGGTGCAGCGGATAAAGCGCTTACCGCTCTTCTCGCTCTTGTGTGCGATCAGGTCGCCATGGCGTCCGGCCTCGGCACACACCTTGCACTCGCCCACCTTAAGGTCGGGTTCGTAGTTGGTGGGGCACGTCGGGTTCACGCAGATCTCGAAAGCCTTTTGGCGGAACGGCTGGCACTTAATACGCGGTGCACCGCATTCGGGGCACACAGCGGCCTCGCCCTCGAGCGGGCTCACCTTGACGCCACTCGGCACCGGATAGGTCACGTCGCAGTCGGGCCAGCCCATGCAGCCGATAAAGCTGCCACGGGTCTTGGCACTCGTCTTCATAACCAGGTCCTTGCCGCACTTGGGGCAGGTGCCCACGCGTGCATCGGCCGTGACGGCGTCGCTGATGGCGTCGCCCAGCTCCTGCGTATGTTTGAGCAGCTCGTCGAGCACGCCGGCCAACAGCGCACGCGAGTGCGTCACGACATGCTCTTCGGTGTCCTCGCCGCGCTCCACGCGGGTCATGTCGCCGTCGAGCTCGCTGGTCATATCGGGGCTCGTGATGCGCGGGGCAAACTGCGACAGCGCATCGATGATGGCGATGCCCAGCTGGCTCGGCTCAACGGGATCGTTTTTGAGATAGCGCACGGCATATAGGCGCTCGATGATGCTCGCGCGCGTGGACTTGGTGCCCAGGCCGCGCTTTTCCATCTCCTGCACGAGCTTGCCCTGGCTGTAGCGCGCGGGCGGCTCGGTCTGCTTGGCCTCGAGCTTAATGTCGAACACGTTGACCGTATCGCCCTGCTCCAGCGGCGGCATCTGCTCGTCGCGCTTGAGTCCGTACGGGTACGCCTCGCGGAAACCCGGGGTCACGAGCACATCGCCCGAAGCCACGAACGGCTCACCGTTCACGTCGAGCTCGAGCTTGGTGTTCTCGATGGTCGCGGGCCCCATAAGCGTCGCCAGGAAGCGGCGGGCGATGAGGTCGTAGAGCTTGCGCTGGCCGCCATCGAGCGTGGACGGATCGCCCTCGCCCGTGGGATAGATAGGCGGGTGGTCGGTGGTCTCGACCTTGCCGCGCGTGGGCTTCATGGGACCGGCGAGCACCTTTTTGCACACGGGCGCCAGCGCCGGGTTGATCTTTGCCAGGTCGCTCACCACGGCGCCCAGATCGAGCGTCGCAGGGTACACGGTATTGTCGACACGCGGGTAGCTGATGAGACCGGCCATGTAGAGGGACTCGGCGATGCGCATCGTACGCGCAGGCGAGATGCCCTCGGCCGCGGCGGCAGCCTGCAGCGAGGTGGTCGCAAACGGCGTGGGCGGCTGCTGCTTACGCGAACGCTTGGTCACCGCGGCAACGGTCGCCGTCTTGGCGCCGTCGACGTGACCATACGCCGTCTCGGCAGCATCTTTGTCGGTAAAGCGCGCTGTCTTGTGCGCGATCTTAAAGCGATCGTCCTCGGCAGCACCCTGCGCGGCGCCCATGCCACGAATCTGCCAATAGTCCTCGGGCACAAACGCCATGCGCTCGCGCTCGCGCTCGACCACCAGGGCAAGCGTCGGCGTCTGCACGCGGCCGGCGGAGCGCACGTTGCCAAAGCCGCCAAACTTGGCGAGCGTCAGGTAGCGCGTGAGCACCGCGCCCCAGATGAGGTCGATGTGCTGACGACTCTCGCCGGCATCGGCTAGGTTCTGGTCGAGCGAGACGAGATTATCGAAGGCCTGCGTGATCTCGGCCTTGGTAAACGAAGAGTACTGGGCGCGGGCGACCGGCAAGTCCGGCGCAACCTCGCGTACCTTGTTGAGGGCGTCCGAGCCGATCAGCTCGCCCTCGCGGTCGAAGTCCGTGGCGATAATGACGCTGTCGGACTTCTTGGCAAGGTTCTTGAGCGAGCGAATGAGTTCCTTCTCGGCCGGCAACTTAATGACGGGCGCCCAGGTGAGATAGGGCAGGCTCTCGAGCTTCCAGCCCTTGATGGAAATGCCATCGGCAAGGAACGGCTTACGCTTGGTATCGTACGGTGGGCGGGCCAGGCCATCGGGCATGTCGGCCGGCAGTATCTCGCCGTCCTCGGTGACCGAATACCATCCCAGCTTTTTATCGAACAGCACGCTGTCGCAAAAATCGGGCGCCAGGATGTGACCGGCAAGGCCGATGGTCACGCACTCCTCGCCCTTCCACTCAAAACGGTAGATGGCGGTGTTGTACACCTTGTCCTTTTTGGGCTTACCCGTGGACAGCCGCTCAGCGATCTGACGCGCGGCGTCGTTTTTCTCGGCGATGATGAGCTTCAAAAGAGGCTCCTATCTCGTATCTCTGCGGCTACGCCCGCCCGTATGGCGGCCGACTTACGCCCTTGCTTGCTCGATCTGCCCGATGAGCCAATCGCACCAGGCATCCATGCCCTCGCCCTTGCGCGCGCTCACGGCAAACCGCGGCGCCTGCGGATTGAGGTCATCGAGCGTCTTAGTATACCCATCCATGTCAAAATCGAAAGCCGGGGCCACGTCGACCTTGTTGAGCAGCTGTGCGCCGGCGTGCTGGAAGATGCCCGGGTACTTGATGGGCTTGTCGTCGCCCTCGGGCACCGAGAGGATCATGATGGACAGGTTCTCGCCCAGGTCAAAGTCGACCGGGCAGACCAGGTTGCCCACGTTTTCGATAAAGATGACGTCGATGTTTTGAAGGCCCACCGCCTGGTCGAACGCGTCAACGGCCTCCATGATCATGTTACCCTCGAGGTGGCACAGGCCGCCCGTGTTGATCTGGATGGCGGGCATGCCGGCTTCCTTCATGGTGATGGCGTCGACATCCGAGGCGATATCGCCCTCGATGACGGCACAGCGCAGGCCGGCCTTGTCGCGCAGGCGCTCGTTGGTGCCCAGGATCGTGGTGGTCTTGCCCGAACCGGGGCTCGACAAGACGTTGATCACATAGGTGTTTGTCTCTTTAAATCGCTGACGCAACTGATCTGCCAGGCGCTCGTTGCGCGACAGGATCGGCGACGCGATATCAATCGTTTTCTCGGCCATACTTAGCGCTCCTTAATTTGGCCCCTTTATACCCCATCACCAGATGGCTGGCGGGCTAATCGTCGGGGGTTTCGATTTCGATACTGGCGATGTCGAGCTCACGGCCGTGCAGCAGGCGCACGTTGGCGCCGCCACATTGGGGGCAGCGGCAATGGAAACGGTCGTGCTCAAAGACCTCACCGCAGTCCAGACACTCGCTTTGTGGATGGACTTCCTCCACGGCAAGCTCGCAGCCGCGCGTGAGCGGATCCTCGTCGCGAAACGTCTCCCAGGCAAAGTCGAGCGCCTCGCGCACGATCTCGGTCATATCCCCGATACGCAGCGTTACCAAAACGGCGCGCGAGGCCCCCGCCCCACGCGCCGCGCGAATCACTGTATCGAGTATGCCGTTGACAATGCCAACCTCGTGCATACCGATTTACTCCTCGTCGTCCTCTTCGTCGTCCGAAAACAGGTCCAGACGGCTCACAAACAAGCCCTCCTTGCCCTCGCGCGCGGTAATGACCACGCGAGCGATGGCGAGCGAAATCTCGTAGAGCGAGAGCAGGGCGCCATACATGAGCCCCAGCGTAACGGGCGAGCCGTCGGGCGTAATCACAGCCGAGCCCACAAGCAGGCCAACGTATACATAACGCCAGGCACTGCGGAAGGCCGCGTAGGACACGATGTGGAAGACGGACAGGTAGAAGATGATGAGCGGCAGCTCAAACGCCACGCCAAAGCCAATCATAAAGAGCAGCTCCATGTTGACGTAGTTCTCCAGATCGGGCAGCGCCGTAGCGACGGCCGAGGTCTCGCCGATGAGCCACTCAAAGCCTGCAGGGATGATGATGAAGTAGCAAAAGATTGCGCCCAGGAAGAACAGCACCGTCGAGGCGAGCACCGTGGGTACGACCCACTTGCGCTCGTTGGGTCGAAGCGCCGGCAGGAAAAACGCCAGAATCTGCCAGATGATCATGGGCGTGCACATGACCACGGCCATCTTGATGGCCAGCGAAAAGCGCAGGCCAAAGCCGCCGAGCGTGGTAGTGATGTAGAACTTACCGTCCGGCACAAAGGAGCGGATGGGATCTTCCAGGATGTCGAGCACTACAGGCGTGGCGAAATACAGCACGATAGCGGCGGCAAACACCGACACGACCACGATGGTCAGGCGGCGACGGAGTTCCCCCAGGTGATCGAAAAGCGGCATTCGCGCAGGTCCGATAGGCATTACTCATCGCCTCCCTTCGGGGCGTCGGCGGCAGCAGCGTCGTCCTCGGCCTCGAGCTCGAGAGCGAGCTGGTCGACGACGGCCTTGCGCTTACGGGGACGACGGGCGTAGAGGTCAGCCGTTGTGGGCTCTGCCGACTCCGGCTCGGGCTCCGGCTCTGCAGCAGGCTCGGGCTCGGCGGCGGCAGCAGCAGGCTCGGCCTTGGCAGGCTCGGCGCTCTCGGCCTCATCAGCAGCGCCTTCGCCCTCGGTGACACCCTCGCTTGCAGCCTTCTCGGCGGCAAGGCGGGCACGGCGCTCGGCAAAGGTCTCCTTCTTTGCGGGCGCGGCCGTCTCGACGGCATCCTCGTCCGCATCGGAATCGTCATCGACGGCAGCCTTCTTGGGCTTGACCGGAGCCGACGCGGCCTCGCTTACCGGATCGATGATCTCGGACTGAACAACGGCCGTCATCTTTTCCTGCGTCTCGCGGAACTGACGGATGGCACGGCCGATCGTGCGGCCCATCTGCGGGAGCTTATCCGGGCCAAACAGCAAAAAGCCGAAGACCACGATGATCGCGAGCTCACCCTCTCCAATACCAAACACACATACCTCCAAGGCTCGATGTGAGTCGAGCCCGCACCGCGCCATTCGGCCGGAACTCGTCTATTCATTCGGTCAAGTATAGCGCCCGGACGCCAAAACGTCCGAGCGCATCACAAACATATACCAAACGGCACGCCCTTTTGGGGGCAAAGATTATGCCGCCGTGATCGAAATCTCCTGGTCGACACCCAACAGCTGAACCACGCGCATCACCTGGGGCTGCACATTGGTGCAGCTAAAGCGCTTGCCGTGGTCGCCCGCGTGGTGCGCGGCGCCCACGAGCACGCCAATGCCCGTCGAATCGATGTAGCTCACCTGGGCAAAATCGAGCTCAACGGCCTCAGTGGGCTGCTCGAGCGCCAGGTCGATAGCATTGCGCAGGCTATCGGCGTTAGAGATATCGATCTCGCCGGTTACCTTAATGGTGTAGATCTCCGGCGTGGGGTTGGTGGAAATACCCAAATCCATGTATACGCTCCTTTACGTATCGAAAGTGCGGATAGTACTGGGCGCGGACTTGCGGGGCCCTAGGCGTTAGGCGCGCTCGGCACGAGCAAGCTCGGCAGCGACAAGCTTAACGGCCAGCACCAGCACGTCGAGCGCGGCCTCCAGGTCATCGACCGTGGGATAGCTCGGCGCGATGCGGATGTTGGTGTCGCGCGGATCCTTGCCATAAGGCCAGGTGGCACCAGCCGGCGTAAGCTTGACGCCCAGGTCGGCACAAAGCGCTGCGACCTTTTGGGCCGAGCCCTCGGGACCATCAAAGCTCACAAAGTAGCCGCCGCGGGGATGCGTCCAAGTGGCGCAACCCGTATCGCCCAGGCCCTCGGTGAGCTTACGCTCAACGGCCTCAAAGCGCGGGCGCAAGAACTCGGCATGCTTTTTCATGTGCTCCTTGACCGCCTCGATGGTGGGAAGGAAACGCACGTGACGCAGCTGGTTGAGCTTGTCGGCGCTGATGAGGCCGGCCTTCAGGCGCTTGGAGAACTCCGCGATAACCGCGGGGCTCGCACCGATAAAGCCGATGCCGGCGCCCGGGAAGGTGATCTTGGACGTCGAGGCAAAGGCCACCACGCGATCCTCGGTGCCCGCCGCGCGAGCGAGGTCGAAGATATTGGCGAGCTCGTCGGTCTCGTCGTACAGGTCGTGCACGCAGTAGGCGTTGTCCCAGAAGATGCGGAAATCGGGCGCGGCCGTGGGCATCTCGACCAGGCGACGCACGGTGTCCTCGCTAAAGGTGATGCCCGTGGGGTTGGAATACTTGGGCACGCACCAGATGCCCTTGATGGAGTCGTCGGCGGCAACCAGACGCTCGACCTCGTCCATGTCGGGGCCGTTGTCGGTCATCGCGACGGGGACATTCTCGATACCCAGGTCGGCGGTGATGCCAAAGTGACGGTCGTAGCCGGGAACAGGGCACAGGAACTTGACTTTCTTGCCGTCGTGCGCGGCCTCGTAAGCCTCCCAGGGCTCGCTGCCGCACGAACCGCAGCGCCAAAACATGCCGGCGATATCGTGCTCGATCAGAAGGCTCGACGAACCCAGTACGAGCGTCTGCTCGGCAGGGCAACCCAGGAACTCCCCCGCCAGCTTGCGCGCCGAGGGAATGCCCTCAAAGCAACCGTAGTTTGAGCAGTCGACGTTGCCGTCGTGCAGATCGGCATCGGCATTGAGGATATCGAGCATGGGTCGAGAGATGTCCACCTGGGAGGGCGACGGCTTGCCGCGGGCCATGTCGAGCGCCAGGCCCTTGGCCTTGACCTCGGCGACCTCGGCTTTGAGCGCCTCGATGGCGGCATCGAGTTCGGTGGTTTCCATCTTCTGGTAGATCGTCTGCATGGGTGCGACCTTTCGCGAAGCGGTACGTTGCAGTTCGTCTAAGTATAGACCGCCACCGCCGCAACGGTATGAAGCCGTGATAGATTAAGTCCATCGCAATTAATTACGAATCGCCGCGCATGCCGGCGTGGGGCGCCCAAGGAGGCACTATGGAATACGGATCGTTCCAGGCCGAGGAATTCGGCGACCTGCAGCGCCTGGTCGACGGGCTGTTTTACGACCGCCACGCCATCGACCGCCTGGACCTGATCGTGCAGGCCGAGATCTTGGACCTGGCGCCCGACCTTATGGAAATCGTGAACCTTTTGCCGCCCGGCTACTACGACCGCCAATCGCTTTGCGACCAGCTCAACTCCGCCTTGGCCGCCCACGGCTGGGGCGCCGTCTACGGAACGGTGGAATAAGCCTCGAGGTCGACGATTTGGCCCGTTTCCCGACCCTGGCGAGGCTTGTTTTAGGGCTTGTGGCCAAAAAAGGGCAAATATGAGTACTGTTATCTTTTTAGTAGCAGCGATTAGGCCCCAAATCGGCGTTTTTGCGCCTGGATTTTCTTTCCGAGCAGTAACTATCGCCAAATTGGAGTCAAGCGATTACTCGTTAACATACAGATAACATGATTGTGTTCATTATTTTCCACACCTAAAATGAAACGCCGTTTGTGACAGTACTCACAAACGGCGTTTTTTGACCACTGGCGTGTCTGGCAGGCGGCAAGCACCGCCCGAATCCGCATTTTGAACGCGCCCGAATCGGTTCTGGAGCCGGTTTTCGCACTCTTACTCGTCCTTGGGCGCGGGGTGTTTGCAGACCACGCTCATGTAGATCATACCGAGCACGGCAGCGGTGACCGAACCGGCAAGGATGGCGGCCTTGGCAGCCAGAACCTCAAACTGGGCCGTCGGGAAGGCAAGGCCGCTGATGAGGATCGACATGGTGAAGCCGATGCCGCCCAGAATGCCCACACCGGCAATCATGTGCCAGTTAACGTTATGCGGCAGCTCGCAGACCCTAAACTTAACCAGGGCAAACGTCATGCCAAAGATACCAATCGGCTTGCCCAGCAGCATGCCAAAGTACACGCCGAGCGTCACCGGGTCGGTGAGCAGCGTGCTCATATCCACACCCACTAGGCGAACTTGCGCGTTCACGAACGCAAAGATCGGCAGAATCACAAAGTTGACCGGCGTGGAGATCAGACGCTCCATGCGGATGAGCGGCGGGGTCACGCGATGCATGACGCGCTCGACCCTGGTGGTCGAGACGGTAAAGTCATGCTGGCCCAAGATGTGTGCCTCGTCGTCGTAGCGGTCATCGAGCAGCGGCAGGCACTCCCCCAACCAATCGGTGAGGCTATCGAGCTTAACACCGCACTTGGCCGGGATGGTAAAGGCCAAGATGACGCCAGCAAGCGTGGCATGTACGCCACTCCTGAACATACAGAACCACAACAGCAGACCCAGTACCGAATACGGGGCAAGGCGGTAATGCTGCGTCTTGTTGAGCCACACGAGCGCACAGGTCACCAGCGCGGCGGCGCCCAACCAAAACGGATTGGGGCTCTGACCGTAGAAGATAGCGATGGCGGCGATGGAGATGAGGTCGTCGGCGATGGCGAGCGTCGAGAAGAACACGCGCACGCCGTTGGGCACACGATTGCCCAAAAGCGACAGCACGCCCAGTGCAAAGGCAATATCGGTTGCCATGGGGATAGCCCAACCGTTGTGCGCGCCGGCATGGTTAAAGATCAGATAGATGCAGGCGGGAACGACGACGCCGCCCACAGCCGCCAGCATGGGAAGCATGGCCTGGCGCGGGTTTTTGAGCTCGCCGACCGTCATCTCGTACTTAAGTTCAATGCCCACCAACAAAAAGAAAATCGCCATGAGGAAGTCGTTGACGAAAAGCTCGACGGTGAGGCCAGCCGTAAGGTTGCCCAGCCCCACATACAGCGGGGTCTCCAAAAAGTGATGGATGGCCTCGTAGGCATCGGTATTGGCGCAAATGACGGCGGCGATGGCGGCGAAGACCATGACGGCAGCGGAAATCGTGCCGTTCTCGGCGATGCGCTCCCAGATGTCGTGGCGCTCAAAACGCTTGCGCTCACGAACGTTAAACAGCTGCTCAGTTGCTGCCATGGGCGGCTCCTTTCACGGGAAAGCTCCCGTCTTAAAAAAGCACGGCCCGCCCAAGTGGCGGCGCCGCGCTCTAACGTATTACGCTTGCATCTAGCCTACCCTGCACGACAAGCACGCAGGCGTGGCCGAAAAGCGGAACCACAGGTTGAACATTATTTGCTCAACGGCACGGGCACGCCTGCCCAAGAGACGATGCGGCTCCATGCACAAAAAACGACCGGAGCGCGGGGCTTCCGCGATCCGGTCGTCGGTGTTAGGTCAAAAAACCTAGCAGGCGGCCATGATGGGGGCAGCGACCTGCTTCTTACGGGAGAGAACGCCCGGCATCCAGACGCCGTCGTGCTCGTCGGCAATGCCCAGGCCCTTCTGAGCAGCCTCGGTCTCACCCTCGAGCAGGACCTGCGAGCCCTCCTCCATGATGTCGGTGATGCACAGAACGATGCCGTCAGCACCCTTCTCGGCGGCGTAGGCACGCATGGCCTCGCGAATCTCGTCGATCATGCCGAGTGCGCGGGTCTTGTCGACGGTCTCGTACTGGCCGATGAGCAGCTTCTTGCCGGCGGGCTCGAACATCTTGATGTCGTTGCCGACCATCTCGGCTGCAGTGAAGGAGCCGGACGGGCGGGTGAGGAAGACCTCCATGCCAAACTTGACCGGATCGACGCCCACCTGCTCGCCGAGCTTGGCGGCGACGGCGCGGTCGACATCGGTGGTGGTGGGGCTCTTGAGCATGAGCGTATCGGTCATCATGGCCGAGAGCAGCAGCTTGGCCTGGACGTCGGAAAGCTCAACGCCGAGCACGCCGGCGAGCTTGGTGACGATGGTGCAGCTGGAGCCCCAGGGCAGGCAGATGTAGTGCAGCGGGCCGGCGGTCTCGAAGTCGCCGATGCGGTGATGATCGACAACACCAAAGACCGTGGCGTCCTTAAGGCCGGCGACGGACTGGGCGGACTCGTTGTGGTCGGTGAGGACGACGAGCTGACCGGCCTCGACGGACTCGATCACGCGGGGCTCGGCAATGCCGGCGTCGGCGAGCAGCTTGGCGGACTCTGCCGGAAGCTGACCAAGGGCGCAGGCCTCGTAGGTGTTGCCGGCATACTCAACCTGGTTGAGCAGCTGGGACAGGACGACGGCGCTCATGATGGCGTCGTTATCGGGGTTCTGGTGACCAAAGACAAGAACGTTTGCCATGGATATCCTCCACTTGATATGTGTACTTGGACGTAGCTATGGTAGCACGCTGGCGCCGAACCTTATGAGACACAAGGGCCGCGGCGCAATTTGGGGCGAGCCTGGGGGCGAAGTCTGTCCCCCTTGTACCACCCGCCCTCCTGCACCAGCTATTTGCCGGCGGCGCGCAGGGCTACGTAGGCGGCACCGATGATGCCGGCGTCGTTTCCGAGCGAAGCGACCTTAATGGGCGTCTCGCGCGAGGCGGAAAGCGCGTACTGCTTAAAGTGCTCGCGGACCTTGTCGAGGTAGACATCGGCCGAGGCGGATGCGCCGCCGCCGATGAGGAACATCTCGGGATCGACCACGTTGGCAATAAGCGCCAGGGCGCGACCGAGATAGTCGGCCATGGTATCGGCAGCTGCCAGCGCGAGCTTGTCGCCCTCGCGGCAGGCCTGGAACACGTCCTTGGAATCAGAAGGCCCGGTGAGCTCGATGGGCTCGACGCCTGCCTTCTTGCACTCGGCAAGGTAGTTGCTCACCACGCCGGTGGCGCTGGAATACTGCTCCAGATGGCCATGGCCGCCACAGCCGCAGGTGCGCTCCTCAGCCGGGTTCAGGCACATGTGGCCAATCTCGCCGCCGGCACCCACAACGCCCGACACCACGTCGCCGTTGACGATAACGCCGCCGCCCACGCCGGTACCAATGGTGACCATCACCACGTTCTGTACGCCCTTGGCGGAACCGAGCCAAGCCTCGCCCATGGCAGCGGCGTTGGCATCGTTCTCATACTTAACAACCGCGTCGGGGCAGTGCTCCTGAATGGCGACTCTTAGCTCGGGCAGGTTAATGGCAATGTTGGCCTTAACCTTGGCATCGCCCGATGCCGGGATGGGGCACGGAACGGCCAGGCCAATGCCCGCCACAAAGGCGCGCGGAATCTGGGCCTTGGCGACCACCTGGTCGATAGCCTCGATCACCGCAGCAAAGCCCGCGGCGTCAACGATGGGAGGCGTGGGCACGCTGGCCTTGGCCAGCAGGTTTCCGTCCTCGTCGAACAGGCCCTCCTTAACCGAAGTGCCGCCGACGTCGATGCCGATGTAGTACTGCTTAGGTTCCATGGGAGCCCACCTTTCTCGTTTAAACATTGCCTGTATGGTACCGCTCCCAAGGCAAAAACCTACCAAAAAGGGACAGGTTTGTTTTGACAGGTTTTATCTGGGGAAATGCAGGGCATGAGATTCGGTTCGCTGGGCGGCAAAACGGCTCGACCCCATCCTCGAGCCGATCGATTCGCTCAATATCACATTATTCGAATGCATATTCATTTAGAGCGCTCTAGTTTCTAAAGAGAAGCGTTTTTTGATTATATCTTTCTCGAACTTTTCAAAAACGCAATAGGGATGCTTAGGTGTTGACTATACTTTCTTTTATACTCAATCAAGCTGGAAAGGAGGTTCCATGATTCCCAAATACGAGGCGATAGCTGCAGATATCCGTCGAAGCATCGAGGGTGGCGCTCTAAAGCCGGGCGACAAGCTTCCCACCGTCGTTGAGTTCTGCGAGCTCTATAGCGTTTCCAAAATCACCGTCAAACGAGCTATCGAGCGAATCACCGAGGAAGGTCTTATTACCAGCCGTCGCGGATCGGGCACCTACGTTAAGGACACGGCGGGACTTCCCGGCCAGGCGTTTTTCCAGGGCAAAAACGACCGTGCCCAGGGTTTTTCGTATGAGCACCGCGGGGAGAAGGTGACCTCGGTGGTCTACGATTTCTCGATTGTTAATCCACCAGCGGACATCGCAGCCCAGCTGGGAATTGCCGAGGATGACTTTGCCTATCACATCGTGCGCGTGCGCCAGGCCGACGAGAAGCCCATCGTTATCGAGTACACCTACATGCCCCTCGAGCTGATTCCGGGTCTTAAAAAGAAGGACCTGTACGGATCGGTCTACCGCTTTGTCCGCGAGCAATGCGGGCTGAAGATTTCGAGCTTCCACCGTACCATTCGTGCCGTAGCGGCAACCGAGGAAGAAGCTGAGCGCCTGGACACCAAACCTGGCTCTCCCCTGCTCGAGCTCAACCAGATTGGCTTTTTGGACAGCGGCGCGGCCTTTGAGTATTCGATCTCGCGCAACGTTGGCGACCGCTTTGAGTTGCACAACGTAACGTTGGCATAGGTTTTTGTAGTCATACGGGCGCTCGTTTTGAACAGTTTTATGCGGCGCCCACGCAGCACAATGGGAGTATGCACATGTCCGATTTGATTAAACTCACGCCGATCTTCCACGAGAAGATCTGGGGCGGCCGCCAGCTGGAGACCGTGTTTGGCTACGACATTCCCGAGGGTCCCATCGGTGAGTGCTGGGCTATCTCGGCACACCCCAACGGCGACTGCCAGATCGCTGAGGGCCCGTATACAGGCCACACGCTTTCGTGGCTGTGGGCCGAGCACCGCGAGCTCTTTGGCAACTGCGAGGGCAAGGAGTTCCCGCTGCTCATTAAGATTCTGGACGCCAAGGACGACCTTTCGATCCAGATTCATCCCAACGACGAGTACGCCGCCGAGCACGAGAACGGCAGCCTGGGCAAAACCGAGTGCTGGTATGTGCTGGACTGCGAGCCCGGCTCCACGATCATCGTCGGCCAGCGTGCCAAGGACCGCGCCGAGGCCGCACAGATGATCGAGGAAGGCCGCTGGGACGACATGCTCAACGTGCTGCCGATTCACAAGGGCGACTTTTTCCAGATTGATTCCGGTACCGTGCACGCCATCAAGACCGGCACACTCATTTTGGAGACGCAGCAGTCGAGCGACGTGACGTATCGCCTGTACGACTACGACCGCCCCGGCACCGACGGCAAGCTGCGCCCGCTGCACATTGAGCAGAGCCTCGATTGCATCGATTTTGACGTTCAGGCTCCGACCGACGGCACCGTGACCGCGCCCGAAGTCGACGGCGTGACCGAGCTCGAGTCCAACCCCTGCTACACCGTCGATCGCGTGCGCGTCGACGGCAGCAAAACCCTCGACCAGCGCTGGCCCTTCATGTGTCTGTCAGTCATCGACGGCGAAGGCACCGTCTGCGGCGACCCCGTCCACAAGGGAAGCCACCTGCTGGCACCCAGCACCGTCAGCTCCATTGACCTCGAAGGCAAGATGGAACTGATCATCAGCCACCTCTAGTTCGCAACAACAACCAAAACGAAACAAGGGGCTCCCCCGTTCATCAACGGAGGAGCCCCTACTCGTATCTATATATCAGCCCACCCGGCTCTCCAGACCAAAAAGCGAACGAGCAAAGCGACGTTCGCAAGCACCGTTACCTAAGGACCTGGGCGGGCGTATGGGGCAACATCGATCGCGAGTTCCGCACGAGCCGGAGAGCACTTAATGTGCTCTCCGTGCGAGCAGGACTGCCCGAGCAGGCGATGTTGCCCCATACGCCCGCTCAGGTCCGCCGAGATTACGACAGCTTGACGATCGGAGCGAATCCCTTCATAAGCTTTTTAGTCTGGCCGGTCTTTTCGAATTGAACCTCGATCATGTCTCCGGCGACCGAGATCACGGTACCCGTGCCAAAGGTCTTGTGGCTCACGGTATCGCCCGCGGCAAAGTCCTGCGATGCGCTGGCGCGATCGACCTTGCGCTCCACCGTCGGCGACACCTTGGACGACGGCTTTTTGGCTCGCGGCGCGCCCGAGCCAAAGGTCGAGGCAACACGGCCGGCATCGGGCGAGACCCCACGATGGCGCTCGGTCCCATAGCTGCTGCCGCCAAAGAAGTCGTCAAAGCTCGATCCGCCGCGCGAACCGGAACCGCCGGTCGAGCGCGTATGCGAACCAAACACCTTGCCGCCATACATATCCGAGCCCATGCCCGAGCCAAAGGTGCCGTGACGGTCGCCGCGCTTCTCCCAGCCCGTGCCTTCAAAACCGGCAGAACCGATACCGCTAAACTCGATATCCTCAAACGGAATCTCGTTGAGGAAGCGCGAGCGCGGGTTGGCAGAGGTCGAGCCGTAGGTGCGACGCGTGGCCGCATAGGTCAGGAACAGGCGCTTTCGGGCGCGCGTGATGGCAACGTAGGCCAGGCGACGCTCCTCCTCGAGCTTGCCCGGGTCATCGCTGCCGCCAAAGTCGTGCACGTGCGGGAAGATGCCCTCCTCCATGCCGGCCACGAACACCGCCGGAAACTCCAGGCCCTTGGCGGAGTGGATGGTCATCATGGTGATGGCATGCGTCTCGCCGGCCAGGGAATCCAAGTCGGAGCGCAGGGCCAGCCACTCCATGAGTGCCGGCAGCGCCTTACAGGTGAGCGGACCGTAGGTGCGCTCAATCTCGTCGGCATGCACGGCACCCGCCGGCATCTCCGTCGGCGCGGCATACGCGTTGCCCGCGATGGCGGCGGCCAGGGCATCCTGCGGTGCGAGCGCCGGGGCGGCTAGTCTATCGAGCGGATTGGAACCTGCGGCATCGCGCGCGCCAACGAGTGCCTCGAACGAGGACACGGGCGCGGACGGTCCCGGCTCGGGCGCAGGTGCGCTCACCACGACGGGCTCGGCGCCGGCAGGCACGTCGGCAACACCGGCTGCGCGCAGCTCTTCTAGGCTCTCGAGCGTCCCCTCGATATCCTCGTGCGTCTCCTCAAATTCGGCGGCGACGCCCAGGAATTCCTGGATGTTCTCGGCGCGGCTCTCGGACTCCATGGTGCCCTCGGCACGAAACGCCTGCAGAAGGCCCGTCTTATCGACAATCATCTCGACAACGTCCTTGAGCTCGCCGTCCATGCGGCGGCCCTCGCGCACCAGCGACACAAAGCTCGACAGGCCATTGCGCACCTTGGCGCTAAACATGCCGGTTTCGGCGCACGCGATCTCGCAAGCCTGGAAGAACGAGCAACGGTTGTCGCGCGCCAGCTGCTCGATCTTTTGGATCGAGGTGGAACCGATGCCGCGGCGCGGCGTGTTGATGACGCGCTTGACGCTCATCTCGTCTGCCGGGTTCACGATCATCTTGAGATAGGCCATGACATCGCGAATCTCGGCACGGTCGAAGAATCGCGTGCCGCCCACGATCTTGTAGGGCACGCCCGCGCGCAGAAACATATCTTCGAGGATACGCGACTGGGCGTTGGTGCGATAGAACACGGCGATGTCGTCGTAGCTCGTGCCCTTGGAATGCAGCTTCTCGATCTCACCGGCAATCCAGCGGCCCTCGTCGCGCTCGTCGCTCGCCTGGAAGGCCTGGATCTTCTCGCCATCGCCCTCGGCCGTAAACAGGCGCTTGTCCTTGCGCTGCGAGTTGTGGCGCACCACGGCGTTGGCGGCGCTCAGGATGTGACCCGTGGAACGATAGTTCTGCTCCAGCTTAACGGTCTTGCAGTTTTTAAAGTCCTTCTCAAAGTCCAGGATGTTGGTGATGTCGGCGCCGCGCCAGCTATAAATGGACTGATCATCGTCGCCCACGACCATGAGGTTTTGGTACTTGGCGGCCAGCAGGTTGGCGATCTCGTACTGGACATGGTTGGTGTCCTGATACTCGTCGACGCTAATGTAGCGGAAGCGCTCTTGGTACTTGTCGAGCACCTCGGGACGGGTGCGCAGCAGCTCGAGCGCGCGCACGAGCAGGTCGTCAAAGTCCATCGCATTGGCGGCGCGCAGGCGGCGCTCCAGCTCTAGGTAGACCTGCGCGGCCTTTTTGTCGTTGGGGCTATCGGCGCTCTTGAGCATGTCCTCGGGGCCGATCATGGCGTTTTTGGCCGAGCTGATCTTGCTGCGGATCATGTTGATGGGGAACTGCTTTTGCTCGATGCCGAGCGCCTGCATAATGTCACGCACCATGCGCTTTGAGTCATCGTCATCGTAGATGGTGAACTGGCCGGTGTAGCCCAGCAGGTCGGCGTCCTCGCGCAGCATGCGCACGCACATAGCATGGAAGGTGCACACCCACATGCCACGAGTGCCGCTGGGAATGAGCGCCGCCAGACGCTCGCGCATCTCTGCCGCGGCCTTGTTGGTAAACGTAATGGCAAGAACCTGCCAAGGCTTAACACCCAGGTCGCCGAGCATATGTGCGATGCGGAAGGTCAAGACGCGGGTCTTGCCCGAACCGGCGCCGGCGAGCACCAGCAACGGGCCCTCGGTGGACAGGACCGCCTCGCGCTGGGCGGGATTAAGGCTGTCGATGTCGACGAGCGGCTTGGCGGGCTTGGGCGCCGGCGCGGGAGCGTCGTAGATGTCGAGCGGAACGAGCTCGGGCTCCGGCGCAGCGGGGGCGGTGTATGCATCGAGCGGCACGGGTTCCGGCGCGGGCGGCACGGGTACCGCGGCGTTCTTTTCCCAGGGCAAGGGCTGGGTCATGGGCGACTCCTCATCTGACGGACGGCGCGCCTGCGGGCGGCGCCATAGTTTGAGCCGTACCAGTATACCGAGCCGCGCGGACACCGACGCAAATCACACCACGACTCCGTGCGCCACCGTCAGACCCGCCCCAGCGGATTTGACGCAATGGGGTCAGGTTAGTCTGCACCATGTTGCTGCAAAGTAACCTGACCCCAATGCACCAATCAGGAAGCCACCGATGTCATGGCAACGGTAGCGAGCGGCGGCCAAGGCGAATAAATTGGCATGAAAAAAGGGCGGCATAGACCTTTTGGTCATGCCGCCCTCTTTGAATAGCAAGTTGTCGCCCTGGCCGCCGCGCGGCATCAACCGAGTTACAGGCCGAGCATAGGCTCCAGGACAAAGAAGTACGCGAGCACCACGATGCCCAGGATGATGCGGTAGACGCCGAAGCACTTGAAGTCGTGACGGCGAACGAAGCCCATAAGCCACTTGATGGCAATGAGCGACACCACAAAGGCGACGACGCAGCCCACGCCCAAGATGGCGATCTCGTTGGTGCCGAAAGTACCGCCCTTAATAAAGTACTTGACCAGCTTGAGCGCACTTGCGCCAAACATAACGGGAATAGCCAGGAAGAACGTGAACTTAGACGCCACCGAGCGCGTGCAGCCCAGTAGCAGGCCGCCGATGATGGTGGAGCCGGAGCGCGATGTGCCCGGAATCAGCGAAAGCACCTGGAAGCAACCGATACCCAGCGCGGTCTTCCAGCTCAGATCCTCGAGCGTAGTGATGGAGCCAAAGTCCAAGCTATCGTCATCGTCTGCAGCGGCAGTCGCAGCGGGCGCGGCAAAATGCGCACCGGCGGGGCGTCCGCCCGCCACCACAGCACGCGAACCAAACGAACCGGCAAGAGCAGCCTGGTCGCGCCTGTTCGCGCGCCAGTTCTCGATCACGATAAACAGCACGCCGTACACAATGAGCGCCAGCGCCACGACGGGAGCATTGTAGAAATGCTCCTCCATCCAGTCGTTAAGCGGCAGACCGATCGCCGCGGCGGGAATGCAGCCGAGCACAATCTTGCCCCACAGCACCCAGGTGTCGCGACGGCCCTCCTTGCCCTTGCTGGGAGAAAACGGGTTGAGGTCGTAGAAGAACAGGACGCAGACGGCCAAAATGGCGCCAAGCTGAATCACGACCAGGAACATATTCCAGAACGTCTCGCTCACGTTCATCTTGACGAACTCGTCCACCAAGATCATGTGACCGGTCGACGAAACAGGCAGCCATTCGGTGATGCCCTCGACCAGGCCCATGAAGGCAGATTTTAGAAGTTCAATGATATCCAAAGGGACCCCCTCGTTAGACACCCGCCGATATTGTTCTGCGGACGGTGCGGGCGATGTCCCATTATCAACCGTTGACGGCGCGCCTGCGCCTACCCTTACCAAAAAACTCGCCCGTTCACAGAATTGCGAGCGGTCAAACCCAAATCCTTGGGTATAACTGCAACAAGATAAAGTGTCCGGCGGCCACGCATCCGCGCCCGCCCGATGCACGAGCCCCACGCCCGTGCGATAGACCAAGGAGGAAACCATGAACGAGGGCTACACCAAGGTATTTGTTTCACTCGACGGTACTGAGCAGCAGGATTTTGTGCTCGCACGCGCCATCAAGGTCGCCGCGAACAACGGCGCCAAGCTGATTATCGGCCACGTTATCGATTCCACGGCACTCGAGAGTGCTGGCTCCTATCCGGTCGATCTGGTCAACGGCCTAGAGGAGGCATTTAAGAACTCCATCGCTAAGCAGCTCGAAGAGGCCAAAGCCAATCCCGACATTCCCGAGGTCGAGGTCATGATTCGCGCCGGCCGTATTCGCGAGACGCTCAAGGACGAGATGCTCGACGTGGTCAAGCCCGACCTGGTGCTCTGCGGCGCTCGCGGCCTGTCCTCGATCAAGTATGCGCTCCTGGGCTCGATTTCGACGTTCCTGCTGCGCAATACCGACTGCGACATCTTGGTCGTGAAGTAGCGTTGCTCCCACCGGCCGCGGGGCCTGCGGGGTTTCCACGGGCACGTCCTCGCCGCGTTGCGGCTGCGGGATGTGCCCTTAGGAAACCCCTCCCGGCCCCGCGGCCTTCGCAGCCTTACTTCAACGAGTTGTCTGATAGAAAAAAGGCGTGCCGCCCCGGTTGGGGCGGCACGTTTTGTTTGGGCGGGCGTCTGCCGCGTGCGTTACTCGAAATATTGAAACTTGTTCGTTGAAAACGCGAATGTTACGACGAAGCCTTCGCCGGGCTCGGATGCTGCGGTGACGTCGATGCCCATCTTGGAGCACAGGCGCGCCACCAGGTAGAGACCGATGCCCGTTGCGCGCTTGGTGGCGCGGCCGTTGTCGCCGGTAAAGCCCTTCTCGAACACGCGCGGCAGGTCGGCCGCGCTCACGCCGCAACCGTTATCGGCTACGGTAAGCTCGATGCGCTCGCTTGCCAGGCCCTCGTCCAGCAACGCACCCGAAAACACGATCTTTGCGCCGTCCTCACACGCATATTTAATGCTGTTCTGAATGAGCTGGCCCAGAATAAACTCGAGCCACTTCTCGTCGGTAAAGACCTCAAAGTCGAGGTTCTCGCACACCGGAGCCACGTGCGCCGCGATGAGCTCGCGCGCGTTGGCCTTAATCGCGCCCGTCACCAAGGTCTTAAGATCCCAGCGGCGAATCAGGTAGTCGCGCTCCACGACTTCCGAGCGCGCGTAGTACAGCGCCTGGTCGATATAGCGCTCCACGCGAGCCAGCTCACGGCCCAGGTCATCCACACGCGACAGGTCGTCTTCGCTGCCGTCCAGGTTTTCCAAAATTAGATGGGCCGCCGCCAGGGGCAGCTTGGCCTCATGGACCCAGCTCTCGATATAGTCACGATAGTCATCGGTCTGACGCCGGCCTTCGGCAACCTCGTCGCAGGCAGCTTTGCCCACCCGGCGCAAGACCTCGTACTCGAGCTCGCCCTCGGCATAGGTCGGGCATTGCACCATCTCCTGCACCCATGCGGGACTCTCGAGCTCCTCTGCCGCACGCTCCAGCTGGCGCAAAAAACGACGACGGCGCGCGTACTCGATCACGATGCCGAGCATACCAAAGATAAAGGACACACCAACCGCCACGACCACGATGGAAACGGGAGCACCGGCGACCGTCAGAACAAAGCAGCTCAGCAGCACGCCGCACGCCCACACGGCGGCGGGAAGCAGCGCATCTTTAAAGAACTTGCCAAACGACATAGCCGGCCCCTAGACCGAATAGCCTTGGCCGCGGTGCGTGGTCAAATACCCCTTGATGCCGATTTTTTCGAGCGTGGTGCGCAGGCGGTTGATGTTGACGGTGAGCGTATTGTCGTCCACGAAGGCGTCGGAGTCCCACAGGTCCTGCATGATGGCCGAGCGCGAAACGATCTTGCCCGCGCGGCTCAGAAGCAGCGAAAGGATACGCAGCTCGTTTTTGGTGAGCTCGGTGCTAGTGCCGGTTTGCGTGTTGGTGACCATTGAGCGGGCGAGGTCGAGCTCCAGCCCCTTGTGGACGAGTGTGCTGCGCTCGCCCGCCGCCGCGGTGCGACGCAGCAGTGCGTTGATGCGCGCCACGAGCACGCGCGCGCTATAGGGCTTGGGAACAAAGTCATCCGCGCCGAGTGTCATGGCCATGACCTCGTCGATCTCGGTCGTGCGCGACGTGAGAACGATGATGGGGACCTCGGATTCGCGGCGAACCTCGTGGCAGATGTGCTGGCCGTCTTTGACAGGGAGCGTGAGGTCGAGCAGCACCAGGTCGGGCGCGGCCGCGAGAATATCGCGCGAGACGTGCTCGAACGATTCGCAGGCCTCGACTTCAAAACCAGCACGAGCAAGGATGTCGGCAAGCTCACGACGAATGGGCTCGTCGTCCTCAACGACATAAATCAGCGCCATGTGTCCTCCCATTTCGCGTAACTTGCACCTTCCACACCATTATGCCCACGGCGCCGCAGCGATGCGACCCCGTGGGCACCTAATATGACAAAAGTGTTCGGTAGCCTTGAGAGAAAATAGGGGTCGACCGGTCCTAAACCGATCGACCCCATCACTTCGACCTCGAGCCTCTACTCGAGCGTACGCATGTACGCAGAGATGGCATCCAGGCCCTTCTGCAGGTCGTCGGTGTTATCGGAGTATGCATAGCCGATACGCATGCTCTTGGGCTCCTCGAAGCAATCGCCCGGGGTGACGAGCGCGCCGGACTTCTTAATCATGTCGATGCAGAACGTCCTGGAGTCGATGTCGTAGTCGTAATACACGAGCGCGGTAGTACCCGCCTCGGGCTTGACGAACGACAGGTGCGGCTCGCTCTCAACCCACTTCTCCAGAACAGCAAGGTTCTGACGGACGATGCGACGGCTGCGCTCAAGGATCACGGAAGCGTTGCCCAGAATCAGCTCCGCCACCGTCTCGCTGAATATGCCGGCGGAAATCAGGTTGTAGTCGCGATGCGAGAGCAGCGCACGACGAAGTTCCGGGCTCTTGGTGACCGCCCAGCCCAGACGCAGGCCGGCGAACGACCAGACCTTGGACATGGATGCGGTGACAACGGCCTTGTCGTACAGGTCGATCACGGACTCGCAGTACTCATCCGTCTGAGTAAGCAGACGGTAGACCTCGTCGCAGAGCAGCCACGCGTCGTGTTTGCGCGCGACCTCGACAATCGCCTTGAGTGTATCGGTGTCGAGCAGGGCGCCCGTGGGGTTGTCCGGGTTGTTGATGCAGATGAGCTTGGTATCGTCGGTCACCAGGGCATCGAGCGCGTCGACGTCGACGTGATAGCCGTTCTTGCGATCGAGCTGAAGGATATCGACCTTCGCGCCGCACATCTCGGGAATCGAGTAAAGCTGCTGGTAGGTGGGCTTGACGGAGACTACGTGATCGCCCGGTTCGACGAGCGTGGAAATTACCAGGGAGTTGGCACCGGTCGCGCCGTGCGTGGGCACGATATGCCCGGGCTCGACCGTCTTATAGAGACGCGCGACCCCTTCGAGGAAGCCGGGCTGCCCCTCGATGTCTCCGTAGGTGAATCGGCGCGAGCACAGGCTATCGAGCCACGCCTTCTTGTCGGTGTTCGTAAGCTCGAACAGCTGGTCGAGCGTGAGGGAGTAGACGCACGTCTCCGCAACGTTGTGGGTGCACTTGGTCTCCCAGTCGTTCATCCACTGCTCGACGGCGAAATCCTTGATCTGCATTGTCGTTTCCTTTCCTTGACTTTCTTACAGTTCCACCACGATGCCCAGCCCCGCCTCGACGGCGCGGTCATAGGCGATTTTCGATGCCGAAAGGTCCTGAACGGCGATGCCCGACGTATCGAACACCGTCACCTGTTCGTCATCCGAACGCCCCGTAGCCGTGCCGGCGATGACTTCGCCGAGCTCCGCTTTGATGTCCTCGGGCGTGATGGCACCCTCGGCAACCGGAATCTCCAGCTCACCGGATGCGACCGATTGTTCGCGATCGTCGACGTAAACAGCGGCACGGGCGACAAGTGCCGAGGCGAGCTCCTGCTTGCCGGGCATGTCGGCACCGACGCAGGAGATATGCGTACCGGGGCGCACCCATGCATCGGGGATGATGGGCTTGGTCGCCGGCGTGATCGTCACGATGATGTCGGCCTCTGCCGCGGCACCTTGGCCGTCGGCCGTCGCCTCGATGGAATAGGTGGATGCCTCGCGAGCATGCTCGCAGGCGTCCAAGATATGGGCGACCTCGTCTCGCATGCGCTCGACGCGGGCCTCGGGCGCGGCGTCGGAAACCGGCTCCCACACCTTGACCTCGCTCACTTTGGGACAGGCGGCGAGCACGCCCGCCACCATATAGGTGCTCATATGGCCGGCACCCGCAACAAGCAGCTTGGACGCATCCGCCCGAGCCAGCCACTTGGCACCGAGCGCAGCGGCGGCACCGGTGCGAAGCCCAGTGACGGCGGAGGCATTGAGCAGCGCCAGCGGCTCGCCCGTCGCGTTGTCGCACAGTAGCGTGGTGCCAAAGATCTCGGGCAGCCCCTTTTTGGGATTCCGAGAGAACCAGGCAGTGAGCTTGAGGCCGAAGAGGCCGCTTCCCGCCAACTCGCCCGAGCGGATATCCATATCGGCCACGCCGGGTTCGAACTGCTCATATACCATCGGCCACGCAACACCCTTGCCCGTCGCCTTCTGGCGATATGCCTCCTCCACGGCAGCGATTGCATCCTCGATTGTCAACACCTTGGAAACTTCTTCGGCCGAAAGCACCACCATCTGCCCCATCATCGCTCCTTTCAGCGAAAGCTTTACGTTGCTTCACTGTACGGTTTAGTAACGATGCCGCCAAGGATCATTTCTTGTTGTAATCTACAGCGATTCTCGATCTGACTTTTCGTTATATCAGCATGTATTTGAACTATTTCTTGCATCAAAGGCATACGAATGTGCGATTATCCTATTTATACCTGTACTTATTGTAGTGATTTACAAGGTGATGTTGATGCTATACACCATCTCGGACTTCTCACGGGAATATGAGGGGTCGGTCCGTCTAATCGCCGGCAGCGATGGCGTCTCGCGCGCCGTCTCTGGCGTCGGGATTCTCGATTATGAACTCATGCCCGGCCTCAAGAACAAGTACCAGCGCGTCAACTTCAGCCCAGACGAGATCGTCCTCAGCACCTTCCTCTATGCGAAGGACGACCCATACCTCATCACTGAAGCCGTGAAATACCTCGTCGCCAAGGGAACGAGCGGTCTTATCATCAAAAATGTCCTGCACATTCCGATTCCCGACCAAGCCATCCGCTACGCCAACGCGCGGCACTACCCGGTCTTTCTCACGACCGACGACTCACTGTTCTTTGACGGCGTCATCTATGAGGTCAAACGGCATATCGAGCAGCTCGCGTCCATCGACTTCGCGCAGCGCGAGATCGATGCCCTAAGGACAGACGTATCGCCCGAGTCCATCTGCCGACGCATCCGAGGTCTCAACCCGTCATTTCTGGACGAAGCGGTTGCCCTGTTCGCATCGTTTGCAGAGCCCCTCGACCCGCGTACGTTTTTGCAAATCGAACGTCTCTGTGCAAAATCGACCCTCGCCGGATGCCACAACATGTTGGCACCCTATGACGGAGGTCTGTTATTCGTAGCGACAAGTGACTCGGAGCAGACGCTCGATGTGGAGCGGATCGTGCAGGCGCTCACGGAGCTCATCGAGGCTAGCGGTATCGATGGCGGAGCGGAAGGGCTCGGCATCAGCGATATTCTATTTGGAGACGAGGCGGTGGCGCAGGCGATCTCGCAGGCGATTTACGCACAGCGCCTATCTTGTCAACGAGCCGAGGGTCCCGTGCGCTATACGCAGCTCGGCATCCTGAGAACCGTGATGCCTTTTGCGGAAACCCCGGAGATGCGATCGTTCTCGGAGGCGATTCTCTCGCCGATACGCGAGCACGACAGTGAACATGGCAGCGAGTTGGAATCCACGCTCGCCGCATTCATCGAGAACGACCGACGCATCGAGCGAACCGCCAAGCAAACTGGCCAGCACCCGAACACGATTCGATATCGCCTCGATAAGGTGACAGCTCTCACCGGACTGAGCTACAAATGCGCCCCGGAGATGGAGCAGCTGTCGCTCGCCTACGCCATCGAACGTGCTCGCTCGCTTCAGTAAGCCCACCCCGCCTTGAGGTTAGGAGCGGCGGGCACGGAGCTTTTCGTAGCCGTCGGCGAAGAAGGTGACCGTCGCGGCGTCGGCCTCGGCGGCGTCCGTCTCGGTTGCGGGGACCACGCCGTGCTCGTCGCTCACCAGGAACAGCGCGCCCTTAAGCTGAGCGGGAATATCTACGCGCGTGACCGGGATGCCCTTGGTCTGGGCCAGCTGCTCAATGAGCGTCGCCGTGCCGCACAGGCACTCGTCCGCCGGCGCCACAAAGGCAAGCTCGCCGTTGTTGACGGCGGCGAGCAGCTCGGGCGCCACGCCGGTCTCGTCGGCCTCGGAGCGGGCCTCGGCGGAGCGGGCACGCAGCGCCTTGGCCGACGTATCGGCGAGCGGCTCGTACTCCCCCACCGTCATGGCGGCGTTGCCGTTGATGTCGATCACCAGCATGAGCACGCCGTCGCGCGCGGTGTAATCGCCCTCGGCAAGCGACCACTCAACGTGCTGCTTAGCCCAGCTGAGCATGTTATGGGTAAGCGGCTCACCCTGTACCAGACGCTCGGACAGTGCGCGAATGTGGCGGTTGAGCATGGGTACCTTTTTGTTGGACATGCGCCAACGGCAGACAAGCGCGGGCTTGTCGAGCGTAAACTTCTCGACCGCCTCCTGATTGGCGCAAAAGTCCTCGTACGCACGCTGATCCTCGGCATTGCCAAACAGCTCGGCATCATCAATCTGGGGCATGGTCATACCTTTCGTGTTAGTCATTCCGTCCTCTTATACCAAAAAGACGGCCCTCCAAACGGAGCAGCCGTCTTTTGCGGAGATTATTTTAGAATCGAGGCCAGTCCAAGGGACGAGATAACATCCCATCCTCCCCAGTCAACCTAACAGATCGGCGAGGGTTGCCCAGGTGCCGCAGATTGCCGTGAAAGAGGAGCGACGCGTACTTGGGTACGCGAGCGACGAATGAACGGCAAGGTGCGGTGGCTGGGCAAGCCGCAGCGCCGCTTCCCTACTTAGTGGCGGAAGTGGCGAGCGCCTGTAAAGACCATAGCAATATTGTGCTCGTTGCAGGCCTGGATGCTCTCATCGTCGCGCTTGGAGCCGCCGGGCTGGATGATGCAGGTCACGCCGTGCGCGGCAAGCACGTCGACGTTGTCGCGGAACGGGAAGAACGCGTCGCTTGCGCAGGCAAAGCCGCCCTTCTCCACGCCCTCGCGCTCGCAGAAGTCCTCGGCACGCTCGCAGGCAAGCAGCGCAGAGTCAACGCGGTTGGGCTGACCCGGGCCCATGCCAATGCCGGCCTTACCCTTGGAGACCAGGATGGCGTTGGACTTGACGCCCTTGCAGACCTTCCAGGCAAACTCGAGCTCGGCCATCTCGGCGTCGGTGGGCTTGCGGTCGGTGGGGAACGTAAAGGTCGCGGGATCCTCGGTCACGTGGTCGACTTCCTGCACCAGCATGCCGCCGTCGACGGAGCGCAGCTCCACCTGGGCGCCGTGGTCCACGCCGCCGGTCGCCAGCACGCGCAGGTTGGGGCGCTTGGCCATGCGCTCGAGCGCCTCGGCAGTGTAGCTCGGGGCGATGATGACCTCGACGAACTGCTTGTTCTGATCGGCAAAGTGCTCAACAAGCTCATAGGGAACCTCGCGGTTGCAGGCGATGATGCCGCCAAAGGCGCTCTTGGGATCGCAGGCGAAGGCGCGGTCATAGGCGGCCGTGATGTCCTCGGCAACGGCGGAACCGCAGGGGTTCTGGTGCTTGAGGACCACGCAGGCCGGCTCGTCGAACTCGCGAACCAGGTTCCAGGCGGCGTCGGCATCCAGATAGTTGTTGTAGCTGAGCGGCTTGCCCTGGATCTGCTCGGAGCCAACGAGCGGGAACTGCGAGCTCGCGGTGTTCTCGCAGCCCTCGGCAAAGCGATAGACCGTGGCCTTCTGCTGCGGGTTCTCGCCATAGCGCAGGTCGTCGACCTTCTCCAGCGAGATCTCGAGCTTGGCAGAAGTGTCCGCCACGTCGCTTGCCTGGGCGGCAAGCCAACGAGAGATAGCCGTGTCGTAGGCGGCGGTGGTCTGGTAGACCTTCACCTGCAGGCGACGACGGGTGGAAAGCGTGGTGCAGCCACCGGTCTCGTGCATCTCGGCCAGGACGGCATCATAGTCGGCCGGGTCGGAGATAACGGTAACGCTCGCGGCGTTCTTGGCGGCAGAACGCAGCATGGAGGGGCCACCGATATCGATGTGCTCGATGGCATCCGCGAAGGTGACCTCGGGGTTAGCGACGGTCTTCTCGAACTCGTACAGGTTGACGACGACCAGGTCGATCAGCTTAATACCGTGCTGAGCGGCCTCCTGCATGTGCTGCTCGGAATCGCGGCGGGCCAGCAGCGCGCCGTGAACCTTGGGGTGCAGGGTCTTAACGCGGCCGTCCATCATCTCGGGATAGCCCGTGAACTCCTCGATGGGGGTTACGGGAACGCCCGCGTCCTCGATGGCACGAGCCGTGCCGCCCGTAGAGATGATCTCGACGCCAAAGTCGTCAACCAGCGTCCGTGCGAAATCGACGACGCCCGTCTTATCGGTAACCGAGATCAACGCGCGTGCGATCTTCACATCAGATCCCATGCAGTCCTCCTGTCTGGTACGCCGCCGTGCTCTGTGAGTCGGTGATACGTCGATCTGCAGCGCTCGCGCAGCGGCATTGAAAATACTGATTTAATGTAGCGCATCGAGCGCATCAATGCACCCCGCAACGGGCGCATGTGCATAAAAAGTTTGCGAGCGGAGGAGATGGGCACGGCACCGGGCACGGTGAGTTCATGGAACACAGGGGCACCATAATTAGATGCCAATAGCGTGGTAGAACTGTGCTCGATATGCATCCGCAAAAGAAAGAGGCACCATGGTCTCGCGGGTTCTCTACCGACCGTTTGATACCGAAGACTTCGACGCCATCGCGCTGATTCTGCAGCAGCTTTGGCATAACAATTCGGATAACGATGAGTACAACCGCCTTGAGGCCGCGTGCGACCTCGCCTATTGCCTTTCGTCGTCGACGTTTTCGCAGGTTGCCGTAATCGACGGCCAGGCGCGTGGCATTTCGCTCGCGCGTGCGGGACAGAGCTCCGGCGCCACCGTTAAGGAACATTGGATGGATACCGAACGCGCACTGCTATCGCAAATGCGCGAGCTGGAGCCCGATGCCTGCGCCGAGTATCTCTCGTTTGTGCGCGCAACCATCCGAACCAACAACCGCCTGCTCGAAAGCAGCCCGTTGCCACACAACAACGAGGTCACGCTGCTTGCCGTGAATCGCGATGTCCATGGCCTGGGCGTAGGCTCGGTTCTGCTCGACGCCGCGGTCTCGCACCTGTCCTCGCGCGGAGCGACGAGGGCGCACCTGTACACCGACTCCAACTGCTCGTGGAAGTTCTACGAGCTGCACGGCTTTAAGCGCACGGCCACGCACCGTGCCAACCGCGAAGAGCGCCGCCACGACATGCCGCGCGAAAGCTTCCTCTACGAACTCGACCTAACAGCCTAAACCTGTCACTTAGGGACGCTCCTAAACTGCCAGCATAAAAGGAACGTCCCTAAGTGCCGTCCGTGGAGCAAACAACCCACTCGAAAGCTCGCAGGAAAAGCGCATCCCAGAATTCGCCAAAATAGCGGGATGTGGTTTCCGGAAGAGCGCCTTTTGAGAAACTGTATCCCGGTTTGAATGCATATTCCGGGATGCAGTTTCCGAATGGCACGTCTGGCGGAAACTGTGACCCAGAATCGCGGCCCAAAATGGGACAGGTTTTCCAGATAGGTCCCCTCGCGGAAAGTCCATCCCGGAATCGAGGCCCAGAGTGGGATACGCTTTCCGAAATCATCCTATCGGGAAAGTCCATCCCACTCTGGGCCTAAATAGCAGGATGCGGTTTCCGCGAAAGCTCGCCTTGGGAAAGCTTGCATCGCTTCTGAGCGTAAAAATGGGATGGATCTTCCGGCAAAAGCCGCCGGGGAAGACCCATCCCATGATTTGCGCTCGCTAGAACGTTCCGCCGCCGCCTCCGCCGACGCCACCGCCGCCGCCGCCCGAGAAGCCGCCGCCACCGCCGCCGCTCGAGCTATCGGAACTCGAAGCCAGCTCACGGATGCTCTCGTGATACACATCGTTAAACGAATCGAGCGGCGACTCGTTGCCGTAATGATGGTAGTACCACCAGTAGCAGGGGTAATTGTCGTAGAAGCCGTCGGCCTCGCGCACCTCGGGAGGAACAGCCTCGGCAAGCTGACGCAGCACTTCCTTGGAAACACCCAGCGCCGCACCCATCACCAGAAGTTTATTCCACAGGACCAGATCGCCCGGAACGGCTTCCTTTAGGCGCGTGAAATCCTCAAGCCAATGCTTGAGCGCCTTGCAGCGAGCCGCCACCTCGGCGCCCTCCGGCGTAAAGCGGCGGAACGTAAGGCCCACGCCAATACCCACCAGCACAATCGGCACCGAGATAACCGCAGCGATAATGTTCGCCTGTGCTCCGTCGGTAAAGATGATGGATCCCATGGGAACAAAGGCGATCAGAATACCAAGAACCAGGCAAAACACCATTGCGACAATGCCGTCCGAGGCAACGTACTCGCTATCGGCCAGCTTGCCCTTAACGGTGTTCTGATAGTCCTCGAGCTTGTCGCCCACGGGCGTAGCGTGCTGCTTGACGTAGTGCTGCAGCTCGTCAAACGTACGCGAGCGATCGCCGTTCTCGTCGGGCTTAGCACCGGCAAAGAAGACCTTGAGCACCATGTGGTCAATGCCCTTGGCCGACTTCCAGCCCGCATCACTCACCGTCACGCGATACGTCTGCTCTTCTTTTTCGCGCCCCAACAGACCCTTCTTGGCCTTGGTCACGGTCGCCTGCTCCAGCTTGATCACACGGTCGTCGGTGAGCTTCATGAGCGTGGCGATATATGCCTGATCGGGCACCTCGTTCCAGCTCATGAGGGCCGAAAGCACGGCGGGATGGTCGGCCGAAGGCACATCGCGGAAATATTCGTCCTGGAAAAGCGGCTTGGGCTTGCGCTTACGCAGCTTGAGCACAACGATTGTGCCGGTAAAGGCCACCGCCGCGACAACGCTAACCACGGCAAGCGCATTGGCAATCATGCGAGCGTGAGCGCGGCGGGCGTTAGCTTCGTCGGCCCATGCCTTCTCTTCGCTCAGGATCGTTGACATGCGCTCTTCGCCCGAAGCGGCAAGCTGCGGTACCCAGTCGCTGGGGAAGGCGATGCGTGCCTCGGCGAATTCGCCCTGATGCACGCAGGGAATGGTATAGGTGACCATGGGTTCATCCGCATCGAGCGATACGTCGCCCGTCAGCGGGCCGTGACCCCATGCGCGGAAGTTATCGCCCTTGACGGCCGCCGTCCCGGCGGCGGCATTTGCGAAGTACACTTCCATCTCGACATCATCGGAATCCGCAGACCAGCCGTCGCCCACAAACTTCCAGTAGAGCTCGGCGGTATCGGACCAGTTCATAACCGCACCGGTCATGGTGTAGCTCACGTAAAAGATCGCGCTGTCGCCGCTCTCGTGAGGGCTGAATACCTTGATTCTCACGCCGTCGTCGGACTGTTCCACCGTGTAAACGCCGTCGTCGCCTTTGTTTGCGCTGTCGACCTTGTTAAACGCGGTGTCGTCTTCCTCAACGCTCAGCACATCGACGGTCGCCGTGCCGCCCTGCTGGTTGGTGCCCGTATTGATCTCCCAAAACACGCCGTTGATGTCGTCATCGAAATCGAACTGGCGCCCCTCGACAACGGTCAGCGATCCATCGGCCTCGACCGTGGCGCCGATATAAGTTTGGGTCATGGAGTAGCCGTCGGCGTGCGCGGCGGCGGGAAGCAGCAGCAACGCAAACGCGACAAACGCGCAGACGGAAACGAATCGCGCAAACAAGCGGCGCTGCCGGCAGGCATTGGCAACGGGGGCGTTCATAGGCACATCCTTTGTCTGTAAAATCAACATCGCCATTGTCCCACGTTTGCGGGCGCACATGACGAATATCTGGGCCAACGGAACGTCAAATGGGACAAAAGTCCCACCCGCAACCGGCACCTAGAAAATGATCTGTTGGGGACGGAGGAAAACGGATCATTGGGTTGAACCGACGGACTGCAACAAATTTGTCGTTTGGGATGCTCTTTGGCCGAGTCCCGCGCCAACGATAGATACCACTTCACAGCTCCGCCACAGGTGTAGCGGCTTTGTGTGGGCGCGGTGCGCGCTGATTGAGCCACCAGTCGAGGGGCATAAAGCAGTTGAGCGAAAACGGTTTGCCCCTTTGCCGTTCGCTCGAGGATCATGTCCCCCTTTTCCGCGGAAACCCCGGCAGTTGCGAAGAGCTGCCGGGGTTTCTGTCGTCTAAGGTGCCGAGTTGATGAACAGGAATCAAAGCGTCGAGTCTGCGGGCTGCCATACGCAATGCGGGACCTCGACAACTTGCGAGCCACGGAAACGCCTTCCCTACCGTGCCCCGCGCTATACTCGTCCGCATGGATATCAAAACACGCAACATAGCAACGCCCGCCGCGGATGCGCCAACGACGCAGCCCGCCTCCGCTCCCGCACCTGTCGTGGGCCGCTTTGCTCCGTCGCCCTCGGGCCGCATGCACCTGGGCAACGTGTTCAGCTGCCTGTGCTCGTGGCTTTCGGCCCGCAGCCAGGGCGGCAGCATCGTGCTGCGCATCGAGGACCTGGACGATCGCTGCAAGCGCCCGGAACTTGCCGCTCAACTGATTGACGACCTGGCCTGGCTGGGACTCGAGTGGGACGAAGGTCCCTACTACCAGCACGATCGCCTCGACCTGTACGAGAGCGCCTTGCGCCAGCTGCAAGACGCCGGCCTCACCTACCCCTGCTTTTGCACGCGCGCCGAGCTCCACGCCGCGAGCGCGCCGCACGCCAGCGACGGCACGCCCATCTACCGCGGCGCCTGCCGAGGCCTTTCGGCCGAAGAGGTCGCCCGCCACAGTGCCCTGCGCGCCCCGGCCACGCGCCTGCGCGTGCCCGACATCGACGACCTCGCGGGTGACGTGATTGAATTCGTGGACCGCACGTACGGGGCCCAATGCGAGGCGCTCGCCACCGAGTGCGGCGATTTTTTGGTGCGCCGCAGCGACGGCGTGTTTGCCTACCAGCTAGCTGTAGTGGTCGACGACGCCGCCATGGGCGTTACCGAGGTCGTGCGCGGATGCGACCTGCTGGGCTCCACGCCCCGCCAAATCTACCTGCAGCATCTGCTGGGACTTCCCACGCCGCACTACGCGCACATTCCGCTGCTCATGTCGCCGGACGGCCGCCGCCTTTCCAAGCGCGATCGTGATCTGGACTTGGGCGAGCTCCGCGCCCGCTTTGGCACGCCCGAGGCGCTGCTGGGATGGCTCGCCGGGCAAACAGGCATCGCGCTGGACACCACGCCGCGCTCCGCCGAGCAGCTGGTCGAGCACTTTAGCTGGGACGTCATCCGCGCACACCGGGAAAACATCACTGTAACGGTCGAGTAGCCGCTCACTCCACCCCTACGCAACATCCCAGGGCTGGAGTTCGTCGCCCAGGCGAACGATGCAGTCGTAGAGCACGGTATGACGCTCGGCCGGGTTGGCATCCCGATGAAAATGCCCGTAATACCAGCGCTTGTAATCCAAGCGGTCTTCCAGCTCATCGAAAAATGCCGTAAGCCGATCAACGGCGGGGTAATTCCAGCCGGGCGCCGGATAGAGCGTGGGCGAAAGCACGCGCGTCGAGCAGGTGTGAGTGACCGCGTAGTCGACCTTCCAACCCACGCTGTCGAGCTTTGCCCGCGCCTCCTCAAAGTTGCGCTCGTCCGGCAGCTCCTGCGGCCACCAGCTGGAATAGGGAATGCGGTATTCCTTATCCACGCTCGTAGCGCCGCCCATGGTAAAAATCGTTGAGCCGTCGAGCTCAAAAACCTCACCGCGCGTCAGGCGCCGTATGGGAGAGGTATCCGACAGGCGCTGCGTCAGCCCACCGTGCCACAACTCCATGGGACGCTCTGCCCAGCGATCGAAACGCTCGTGATTGCCGTCGACGAACAGCACGGTATAGGGGCGCGATTCCAGCCAAGCGATGTCGGCACATTCCTCGGCAGAGAAATCCCAGGGAAAGCCAAAGTCGCCCGCGACGATCAGATAGTCGTCACTCGTCAAGCTATCCCCAAGCTCCCAGTCGCGAAGCTTTTGCATGTCAAGACCGCCGTGAATATCGCCCGTCACATAGACCGTCATCGGATCACCACTTCCCTCTTATGGGTTTCGAGATCGTGCTCGATCTGCTCGTCGCCCGTAGCGTTGACCCACCACGGCCATTTAACGCAACGCACCGGCTCGTCTGCCTGCGCAAACCACAACTTGAGCTCATCCAGACTTACCGGGGCATAGCTGTTAGCATCCACGCCCACGTCATAGCGCAGCAGCCCCTGTCTGAGGTTGAACTTGTTGTACGCGCCGCCGCAACTGTGGATATGCCCGTGCAAATGCCAGCTGCCGTGCGACATGCCCTGCCAGTCGGTCATGGGATAGTGGCTCAGTACGATTTTTTGGCGGTCGATCTTGAGCACGCAAATGGGCGGCTCGACGATAAAAGCATCCGCCACCGCAGGCTGCGTCCAGTCTTTGTCGTGATTGCCGGGCAGCAGATGGACACGCTTGCAGACAATGCTTTTGCGCAGCTCGTAGGCGTCTTGGACCGTCATCTTAAAGCTAAAGTCGCCCAAGATGTAGAGCTCGTCATCCGCAGCAACCTTGCTGTTAATGTTGGCGACCATGGCGTCGTTCATCTGCGCAACAGTCGACCAAGGTCTATCGCTAAGCCGTAGCATGTTCTCGTGTCCAAAATGAGTATCGCTGGTAAACCAGATCACAGGGACCTCCTATTGCTGCGGGGTATCCATCCCTTAGGGCTTACCCTTCGTTCTTCCATCCAAACGGATCAAGCACCCAAAAAATCAGATCGAGCACGCCGCCGGTCATCATGGCACCGGCAAGGGCCATGCAAACGTGCAGAGGGCTGGCACTTCGGAGCACATCGAACGGCCCCAGAACAGCCAGCAGCGCGACCGCTGCGCCGGCCGCGCACAGCGCGAGGCACGGCCCCGCGTCCTTGACGCACTTCTTTGCGAGATGCTTGGTGTTGTCACTCATCAATATCGAGCTCCTTAGAGGGTCGCTGTTCAGATGCATGCCGCCGCGGCAGAGCAGAGCGGTAGGGTAAGTGTCACATGCCGTGCGGACACGTGTGCAAGCTCATACCAAACTACCAATCCCAATCGTCATACATCTAAAACACGAACGATCGATCTGTTATCCTGACGCCAACATAGTCTTTCGAAAGGTTTGGCCGGGATGACTACGCAGCAGCAGATTGATATTGAATTCGACTCGCTTGCACGCGAGAACGATTCACCCAAGCTCATCGCCAACTCGAAGGCGACAGGCGGAACACTACTATCCGTTATCAAGGAGCAGCTCTCAACCTGCAGCTCTTTTGACTTTTGCGTAGCGTTTGTTGCAGACGGCGGCCTTCAAATCCTGGTCGAGGCGTTCCAGGAGCTCAAGCAGCGTGGCATTAAGGGCAGACTGCTCACGTCCACCTATCTCAACTTCAACTCACCCGATGCGTTTCGAAAGCTCCTGGAATACGACAACATAGAAGTTCGCGTATTCCAGGGTAATTTGCATGCCAAGGGATACATTTTTGATAAGGGCGAAACCAGCACGGTCATCGTCGGCAGCTCCAACATGACGCAGACCGCCCTCACCTGTAATAAAGAATGGAACGTGCTGTACCAGACTGTCGAGAACAGCCGCCTGCTCGGAGAGCTTAGAGGCGAGTTTGATTCGCTGTGGAACGACACCTCAACCGTTTTGCTTTCCCAAGACTGGATTGAGAACTATGCCGCATATCGATCGGCACGTCCGTCAAAGCCCAAATCGAAACCGACGTTCCAGGCAACTGTTAGCCCAACCACGAATGACCTCGAAGAAATCAAGCCCAATAAAATGCAGCAGCGCGCCCTTGAGGCGCTCGATGTAATCCATCGCAAGGGCGAGACCCGCGCCCTGCTGGTCTCGGCAACCGGCACCGGCAAGACCTTCCTTTCGGCGTTCGATGTACTCGCGTTTAAACCCCGGCGCGTCCTCTTTCTTGCGCACCGCCGGCGCATTATCGACGCCTCCCGCGCAAGCTACGAACGGCTCTTGGGTAGTACCTATACGTTCGACACCTATCAAACTGGCAAAAATATAAGCAATGCTACCTGCGTGTTTGCCATGTGTTCTTCGGTCGCCAAACATTTGAGCGATTTCTGTCCCGATGAGTTCGACTACATCGTCATCGACGAGGCCCACCGCACGGGATCCCAGGGTTACCAATCCATCATGTCGCACTTTACGCCTCGGTTTTATCTGGGCATGACCGCTACACCCAATCGCACCGACGGCTATGACGTCTTTGCCCTTTTCAATCACGTCATCGCGTTCCAGATCACGCTGCAGGACGCTTTGGCCGAGGAAATGCTTGCCCCCTTCCATTATTTTGGCATTCACGATCTGGAGATTGACGACGAAACGGTCGAAGATACCGCCTTGTTCGGACGCTTAACATCCGACGAGCGCGTGCGTCACATCACCGAGAAGATTGAGGAATATAGCGTCACCAAAAGCAACCGCAGAGGCTTAATCTTCTGCAATCGAAACGCCGAGGCAAAAGAACTGTCACGCAAGTTCAACGCTCTCGGATATCGAACAACTGCGATTAGCGGTCAAGATTCCGATGAGGTCCGCGATGTCGCAATCAGCCGACTTGAAGCCGGCGAGCTCGAGTACATTTTCTCGGTTGATATCATGAACGAAGGCGTCGACATCCCCTCGCTCAATCAGATCATCATGCTTCGACGCACCGACTCCGCAATCATCTTTATTCAGCAGCTCGGCCGTGGCCTGCGCTTGGACAGCGGCAAGGAATACGCACTGGTACTCGACTTTATTGGCAATTACCAGAGCAACTTCTTGGTGCCCATCGCGCTTTCGGGCGACAAGACGTACAACAAAGATCGCCTGCGTCGTCTCGTCCAAGAGGGCGATTCGGTGATACCCGGATGCTCGACCGTGAGCTTCGATCGTATTTCCGAGGCACGCATTTACAAGGCCATCGATGGCGGCAACTTTACCTCCGCCCGCTTTTTGAAGAACGAATATCTCGACTTGCGGCAGAAGCTCGGAAAGATCCCCTCGCTGCTCGAATTTGATCGCAACGGCTCTATCGACCCGCTACTCATCTTCAAAAGCAGCAAGTCCTACCACGATTTTCTTTCCAAATATGAGCCGGACTACACGGTCCAGTTTTCCTCGGACCAGATCAAAATCCTCAGATTTATTTCTCAAAAACTTGCCGCGGGCAAGCGATTTGAAGATCTCTATTTGCTTCAAACGCTCGTCGAAGCCGGACACGAGGGCTACCGGCATATGCGCGAGGCTGCGCTTAGGAACTACCGCGCACAACTTAAGGACAGCGCTGTTAGGTCGGCAATCGCAGTCCTTAAGGGCGACTTTGCCACTCCTAAGGATTTCGTTTCCCTGCTTATTGACGATGAATGCGGACCTCGTCTGACCGAAGCGTTTGCGACCGCCCTGCGCAACGCAGAGTTCAAGCGTCAGATTCTTGAGGTGCTGGATTTTGGTATTGCGCGCAACCGACTCGACTATGCCGAGACGTACGAAAACACAAATTTCGTTCTCAACGCCAAGTACACATACGAGGAGGTTTGCCGCCTGATGAACTGGGAAAAGAACATCAACGGCCAAAATCTTGGCGGCTATTTCTACGACGAGAAGACCAATACATTCCCCGTGTTTATTAACTATGACAAGGCGCCCGACATTAGTGAGTCAATTCAGTATGAAGACCGCTTTGTTTCGCCGAGTAAGCTAGTTGCAATCTCTAAGAACAACCGCACGCTCAACTCCCCCGAGATTCAGCGCCTGAAGACATGGCCGGAAAACGGCCTGAAGACGTATTTGTTTATGCGAAAGAACAAGGACGATAAGGGTGGCAAGGAGTTCTATTTCTTAGGCGAAATGCATCCGACCGGTGAGTTCGAAGCTATTAAAACTAAGAGCGGCGACAACGCCGTTGAAATCGAATATGAGCTCAACGCACCCGTGAGGCAAGACATTTACGAGTTTATGCTCAGCGATTTGAGCGAGGCAGAGTGACAAAAAGGGGCGAGGCACCATGTGGCACCCGCCCCTTTCTTACTTAAGCCCGAGTTTCTTTTCGAGCTCCCTAACGACTTTAACGTCCGCTGGAAGCCAATCGACATCCCACAGGTTATTGGTATCGAGCCACTTCATGTCCTCATGAGCGTGCTCTTTGAACTCGCCCGAAAGAATGCTAGCCAGGTAGCACTGCATCGACAGGTGGAACGTCTCGTAATCGTGTTCGACCGTGCAAAGATAGTCGAGGTTACCGATCGTGACCTCGAGCTCTTCTTGAATCTCGCGCACGATTGCCTGCTCGCCGGTCTCGCCCAGCTCGAGCTTGCCGCCCGGAAATTCCCAGCCGTCTTTAAACTCGCCATAGCCGCGCTGGCAGCTCAGGATTTTTCCGTCCTTCTGAATAATCGCTGCTGCAACATTGATTGATTTCATAACTAGTTATCACCTCTCCAGTTGAGCCCAACCAGTATAGGCGATCGGCCGCCCGCCATGTCCCAGTCGCCTGAAAACCGCCTGCTCGACCAACCCTTGACGCCGTTTTACACCGCTACCCCATCCCCCGCTATCGAGGTCTAATACTTTTCCCACTGCCACCCAAAAACTCATCCAACATTAATCTTGGCTCAAGAATCGCTTAATCTATAACCTGCACTATAGAGTTCGACCAAGGGCGGGGCGGCACCGCGCAACGCAGGCCGCCGAACGCAACGCTCGCGCCCGGGCAAATCGCCCGGCGTCGCGCCCATCGAACGAAAGGACAGGTCATGGACGACCTCGAAAAAGTTGAAACCATCCGCGCCAAGTGCAACGTGAGCTACACCGATGCCAAGGCCGCGCTCGACGCCGCCGACGGCAACGTACTGGATGCCATCATTTGGCTCGAGTCGCAGGGCAAGACCCAGACCACGTCGGCGCACGCCGCCACCGAGTCCGTGCCGGTCGATGAGCCCTCGGCCGAGATGGTCGCCGCGCAGGCAGCCTACGAAAAGTCGAGCGAAAAGACCGACTTCTCCAAGAAGATGGACAGCGTGTGGGAGTACCTCAAAAAGCTCTTCCGCCTGAGCCTGGACACCAAGTTTATCGCCACGCGCCGCGACGCGATCATCCTCAACATCCCCATCCTGATTCCCATCGTCGCCCTGTTTGCCTGGGGCGCCACGATATGGCTGATGCTGATTGGCCTGTTCTTTGGCATGCGCTACCGCATCGATAGCGACGGCGACGTGCCCGGCAGCATCAACAACCTTATGAATCACGCCGCCGACGCCGCGGACGACATCAAACAAAATCTGAACGACGACAAGTAATCGCAGACGGGGGCACGCATGGCACGAATCCTGATCGTAGAGGACGAAGAGAAAATCGCCCGCTTTGTGACGCTCGAGCTGGAGCACGAGGGCTACCAGGTGGAGCACGCCGCCGACGGCCGCACCGCCGTGGACCTGGCACTGGAGCGCGACTACGATTTGATTCTGCTCGATGTGCTGTTGCCGCAGCTCAACGGCATGGAGGTCTTGCGGCGTGTCCGCAAGCACAAGGATGTGCCGGTGATTATGGTCACCGCGCGCGATGCCGTGATGGACAAGGTTGCCGGGCTCGATGCCGGTGCTGACGATTACCTGACCAAGCCGTTTGCGATCGAGGAGCTGTTCGCACGGATCCGCGTGGCGTTGAAGCGCGCGGAGGCCGTGCGGACGGCTTCGGGCGTTGGTGGCGCCGGCGCCGGGGCGGGTATGGCGGGCGGCGCGGGCGTCGGCGCCGCTGCGCTACCCCCGGTCAGCGACTCGACCCAGGCTTCTGCCTCGCCCTCCCCCGCCACGCTCACCGTGGGCTCGGTTGCGCTCGACCCCGACCGCCGCGAAGTCACGGTCGGCGGCTCGCCCATCGCGCTCACGGCCCGCGAGTTCGACGTCCTCGCCCTGCTTATGGCGCATGCCGAAACCGTGCTCACGCGCGAGCGCATCGCGCACGAGGCGCTGGGCTACGAATACGTGGGCGACACCAACAACGTCGACGTGCACATCGCGCACCTGCGCGCCAAGATTGAAGACGCCGGCGGTGCCCGCATCATCCAGACCGTGCGCGGGGTGGGCTATGTCTGCCGTGCGTAACGCCGAGACCAAGCGTGTCACCTCCATCGCCCGCGCCATCAACTGGAGCTATATGTGGCGCCGCCTGATGAGCTACGTCTGGCTCGATCTGCTGCTGATGGTGATTGCGGCGGCGATCCTCGTCTATGGATACAACCAGACGCTGCCCGACAGCGCGTTTACCGCAGGATGGATCCCCGGCGCCACCGTTCACGGCATGTCGCTGACGCCCGCGCGCGGCTGGGACCTGGCGACGCTCACCTATACCGTCGAGCTTGCGCGTACCACCAAGACTTTCCCCCTCGCACATGACCTCGTCACGCTATGGCCTCTTTATCTTGTCGTTGCGGTCTGGCAGGTCATCAGCGTGCTCAACATGCTCGGCGGCGCCCGCCGTGTGCGCCGCACCATGGCGCCGCTCAACGACCTGGCCTTGCGCGTGGACGAGCTCGGTCGCATGCAACTCGCCGGCGGCAAGATGGAAACACTGGAGCAGGCCATCGAGCGCGCAAGCGTCGACTCGCCGAGCGTCACCACCGGCGACGCCGACCTGGCAAGCATCGAGGTCGCACTCAACCGCCTGCTGCGCCAGATGCAAGAGGCCAAGCTGCAACAGATGCGCTTTGTCAACGATGCAAGCCACGAGCTGCGCACGCCCATCGCGGTGATTCAGGGCTACGTAAACATGCTCGACCGCTGGGGCAAAAACGATCCGGACGTGCTGGCAGAATCCATCGCGTCCCTCAAGGCCGAAAGCGAGCACATGCAGGAGCTCGTGGAACAGCTGCTGTTTTTGGCACGCGGCGATGCCGGGCGCACGGTCCTGCGGCGCGCGAATACCAACCTGGCCGCACTGGTCGGCGAGGTATGCGAGGAATCGCAGATGATCGATGCTGCGCACACGTATCGACTGGCCTTTGACGCTGCGCTTGTCAGCGACCCGCGCTGCGACGCGTCCGTCGACGTGGCGCTCGTGAAGCAGGCTCTGCGCGTGATCGTGCAAAACGCCGCCAAGTACTCAGATGCAGGAACGACCGTCACGTTTGGCATAACACCCGATGCGGGCACGGGGGCGATCGACATAAGTGTTGAGGACGAAGGCATCGGCATGAACCAAGAATCCGCAGCTCACGCGTTCGAGCGGTTCTACCGCGCCGACAACGCGCGCGATGCCGGCGCGCAGGGCTCGGGTCTGGGGCTCGCCATTGCCAAGTGGATCGTCGATAGCCATGGCGGTGTCATCGGCGTGACCTCAGTCGAGGGCGTCGGCAGCCGCTTTACGATTCGCCTACCGCGGTAGGGATGCCCCTCGGCATAAATAAAGGGATAAGGCCATGCGGCCCTATCCCTTTTTGCTAGCTATAGCAGTTTGTGCGCTACTCGCGGCACAGGTGCACGGCGAAGCCGGCGAACTCGCGCTTAAAGTACACGAGTTTGGTGCCGCCATCGGGCAGCAGCACGCGCGACTCCTCGTTGATCTCGAGCCCGCGCTCGGCAAACCACTTCTCGGCCGCATCGATGTCGTTGACGGCGAAGCCGATGTGGCCCTTGGCGCCACGACCGTTCTGCTTCATGATCTCGACCAGCGAATCGTTAAAGTACGAAACGGGGGTCTCGATGACGGGCAGGCCCATCATCGTCGAGAACAGCTCCGCGATCTCCAGGGCGTCTGCCGGATCGGCAGCGTTAATGCCCACATGGGCAACGCGCATGCCAAAGAGCTCGACCGGATTGGCGTTCTGCTCATTCATACAGGCAGCGCCTACTGAGCCATGACGTCGAGGACGGCCTTCTCGGCAGCAACGCGGTTCATGCCGGTCATGAAGGGCACGCCGCTCACGTACGGGCAGGTGAGGCCCTCGGGGGCAACGGTGGTGGCGATCAGCAGGTCGGCGCCCTCGTCGCAAGCGTCCTTGGCCTCGGAGATGGCGCACTGCACGATCTCGTACTTGTCGGCGTAACCGTTGGCGTCGAGCAGGGTGGCGACCTTCTGGGCAACGAGCGTGGAAGTGGCAGCGCCAGCACCGCAAGCCAAAACGATCTTCTTCATAGGTAATGTCTCCCTTCATGGTTTACTTTAGGTAAGTGTACCGCAGCGAGCGATGGCGCTCAGCCTCGATGCGCTTTTATGCCAGTTTGCTTACGCGCTGCGTATAATACATCTAGTACGTGTTGTCATACCGCTCGCTTTACGAGCGACTAAGGACCCTAATATGCCCGATTCCCGCACACTCTGGACCGCCGTCGTTATCATCTGCATCGCCGTGTCGGTGTTCTTTAGCGTCAAAAAACGCACCACGTTTAAACGCCTGCAGCAGCTTATGGCCGCTAAGCAGTGGGACGAGTTCGATCGCTTGCTCGACAGCAAGCTCACCAGCATGCTGTACCCGCGCTACAACCGCGACTACCTGCGCCTGAACTCCTATCTGCTGCGCGAGGACCACAAGCGCGCCGACGAGATGTTCGACCTGCTGCTGGGACTCAACCTCCCCAAGATGCAGCGCGTCGACCTGGTCATTAAGGCCTTTAACTACTACGTTGGCCAGGAGGACCGCAAAAAAGCCAAGGAGCTGCTGCACGAGATCAAGGGCTTTGAGGGCGGTCAGGCCGAGGCAGTCGCACACGAATGCCAGCTGATGTACGACACGATGATCCTCAAACGCCACAACGACATTCCCGAGCTCGAGCGCATGCTCGAGGATGTCGGCGACGACCCGGTCAAGCGCTGCCGCCTGGAGTATCTGCTGGCTCTGCAATACCAGAACAAGGGCGACGAGACCAAGTTTGCCGAGTACTTGGAAAAGTCGGGCCGGCACTCGATGGCCGTCAACGCGTAACGAACGGCTTGTGCTAGACTTCTAGTCTCACGGGGGCGTGGCGGAATTGGCATACGCAGGAGACTTAAAATCTCTCGCCGCAAGGATTGTGGGTTCGAGTCCCACCGCCCCTACCATTTAGCTTTTACGAGCTCGTGTCCACTGGGGATGCGGGCTCGTTTCTATTACACGCCGGTGGGGCTCGAACCCGCGAGGGGGCGAGCGTCAAGCGGACGCGCAGCGTCCGCAGCGAGCCGGCGAGGGCGCCGGCAGGCGGCCGAAGCCGGTGCGGATTTGCGCAGCAAATACGCGGACGTCCCACCGCCCCTACCATATGATTGCTTACGAGCCCGTGTCCCGTTGGGATGCGGGCCCGTTTTTTTCGGATGCCGTCAAGCCTCTTAGTTGCGGTGGAATAGTTCCTGTTTTGGCAGTTTATCAGCCCATTTAGGAACTATTCCACCGCAACTCAGAGGAGGATGGTTAAAGGGCGCTGAGGCTGGGAGTCCAGCCGATGGTGGGGGCTTCGCCGTCGAGAACCTCGTTAATGGTGGCGGCCATGCCGGCGAGCAGGCTGTTCTCGCTTACGGTGAGCGTGTCGTAGCCACCGGCTCGCATAAGCTCGCGGATCACCACGGCACCTGCCAAGATCACGCCCGCGCGCTTGGGTTGCACGCCCGGCAACGCGGCGATGCCCGCAACATCCAGCGCGGACATGCGCTCGATAGCGGCCGAAACCTGCTCCAGCGAAAGCTCACGCAGGTGTACAAAGCTCGAATCATACGGCTCCAGCTCGTGAACGAGCGCCACGAGCGTAGTGACGGTACCACCCACCGCGACCAGGCGCTCGGCGCGCTCAAAGTCGACAGGCAGGCTCTCAAAATAGCCCGCAAACTGCTCGTTTGCCCAGCCGGCAGCAGCCGCAAGCTCGTCCGTCGACGGCGGCAGTGCCGAGAAAAACCGCTCGGTCACGCGGCGGCAACCGATATCCAGCGAGCGCGTGCCCTCCAGCGCAAAGACGCCGCGCTCTGGTGCATAGACGCCCGTCGCGAGCTCCGTGGATCCGCCACCCGAATCGGCAACTATGATGCGCTCACCAGCAAAGTCGTGCGCCACGCCAAAAAACGTCAGGCGCGCCTCGACCTCGCCCGGAATCACCTGCGGCTCGAGCTCCAGCTCGCGCAGACCGTCCAGCAGCAGCGCGGCATTGGACGCATCACGCGCGGCGCTCGTGCACGTGGTGCAGATGCACGCGGCCCCAAAGGCACGGGCCTCGTCCACAAACATGCGACACGCAGCGAGCACGCGCTCAACGGCCGCCTCGCAAAAGCGCCCCGTCGCATCCACGCCCTCGCCCAAGTCGGTAATCTCGGTATGCTTGGACGATTCCACGATCGCCCCGCCCTCGACCTGAGCCAGCACCAGTCGCGACGACACCGTTCCCAGGTCAATCGCCGCCACCTTATATCGTTTGTCGCAATGCGTCATTGCAGGCTCCCCTCCGGGCACTATTTGCCGTTGGACACGACCGTCTGGCCCTCGACGCCGTTAAATCCAAACAGCATATCGAGCGTCTGAATGTACCACGGCGCGTCCTTGCCGACCTCTTCGATCTCTTTGGCGACTTCGCTGGCCTTCTTGGCGTTCGAGGACTTTTTGCTCGACGACGAGTCCGAATCGTCGTCCAGGCCCAGCACGTCAATCTTGGTCTCGCCGGGCATCACCAGGCCCAGATCCTCGGTCGCCGCGTCCTTAATGCCCTCCTCCGAGAGCAGTTTGTCGACGCTTTTCTGCAGCTCGTCGTTGTACTGCTGGCGAATCTCGACCTGCTTGGTCAAGATATCGCTCGAGCGTTTGGCAACGTAGAGGTCGCGCACGGGAAAGTACAAACTCACGAGCACCAGGACGACGACAATGCCAATAAACAGCCCGCGCTGGGGTCCATGGGTAAAGTCGTAGATCGCCTTGACCACCGCGTTGTCGTTGGCGTAGTGCATGAAGTCCGAGCCCGAAAAACGGTTCGAGGGCCTGGTCGGCTTTTCGTGTGTTTGAGCCGCGGAACGCTGAGCATGCGTCGGGCGCGCCGGACGTGGCGGGCGGTCCGTCGACGTATTCATTTGAGCACGGGGGTGTGAGGCACTTGCCGGACGCTGCGCGCGGCGATCGACGCCGGCGTAATCGGACCCGCCGAGCTGCACGGTAGGTGCGCGGCGAGGCGACGGCTCACGCGAACCGGCGGAATAATACCTGTTGTCGTAAATCTGATCCATGTGCGCCTTGTGCGGTTGAGGTTTGTTTGCGCTAAGTCTTTTAGTTATAGCACGAGCGCCCGCACCGCTTTCGCCAGCCTTTGCTCGACATAAAAAAGGCGCTGAGCCGTATGGCCCAGCGCCCTTAGCGCTTTGCGGCATCCAGCCAAGGCGGGGCGGAACCGAGTCAGCCCCGCCCCCGCACACGCCGCTGCCTAGCGAATGTTGTAGAACGCAGACTTGCCGGCGTAGCGCGCGCTACCCTCGAGCTCGTCCTCGATGCGGATGAGCTGGTTGTACTTGGCAATACGGTCGCTGCGGCACGGGGCGCCCGACTTGATCTGGCCGGCGTTAACACCCACGACCAGGTCGGCGATGGTGGAGTCCTCGGTCTCGCCGGAACGGTGGCTCACGATGCAAGCGTAGCCGGCCTCCTTGGCAGTCTCGATAGCCTCGAGCGACTCGGTGAGCGTGCCAATCTGGTTGACCTTGACCAGAATCGCATTGGCGGCGCCCAGCTCGATGCCCTTCTTAAGGCGCTCAGTGTTAGTGACAAATAGGTCGTCACCTACGAGCTGCACCTTATTGCCAATGCGGCGGGTGAGCTCAACCCAGCCGTCCCAATCCTCCTCGGCCATGCCGTCCTCGATGGAGATGATGGGATAGGTGTCGACGAGCTTCTCCCAGTAATCGACCATCTGGGCGCTCGTGTACTCTACGCCCTCGCCCTTGAGCTCGTACATGCCGGTCTCGGCGTTGTAGAACTCGGTGGACGCCGGATCCATGGCGTACATGAAGTCAACGCCGGGCTTAAAGCCAGCCTTCTCGACGGCCTTGGTAATGTACTCGAACGGCTCGGCATTGGTCTTGAGGTTGGGCGCGAAGCCGCCCTCGTCGCCCACGCCGCCGCCAAGGCCGGCCTCGTGCAGCACGCCCTTGAGGGTGTGGTAGACCTCGGCGCACCAGCGCAGGCCCTCGGCAAAGGTCGGGGCGCCCACCGGCATGATCATGAACTCCTGGAAGTCAACGTTGTTGTCGGCGTGCACGCCGCCGTTGAGGATGTTCATCATGGGCGTGGGCAGCAGGTGGGCGTTAACGCCGCCCAAGTACTGGTACAGCGACAGGCCCGCCGACTCTGCCGCAGCGCGGGCAACGGCCAGCGATACGCCCAGAATGGCGTTGGCGCCGAGCTTGGTTTTGTTGGGCGTACCGTCGGCGGCAATCAGCGCGGCGTCAATGGCACGCTGATCGAAGGCATCGAGGCCCACGACGGCATCGGCGCACTCGTTGTTGACATGCTCGACGGCCTGCGAAACGCCCTTGCCCAGGTAGCGACCCTTGTCGCCGTCGCGCAGCTCACATGCCTCAAAGGCGCCGGTCGAAGCGCCCGAAGGCACCATCGCGCGACCGAAGCTACCGTCCTCGAGCACGACCTCGACCTCGACGGTGGGGTTGCCGCGGCTGTCGAGCACCTCGCGACCGTAGACATCCAAAATATCGCTCATGTTGTCTCCCTCTCACTTGGAAACCTAGTTGATGCAAGCGACTGGCCGACTGCGCACCGTCGGTGCGCCTCCGTAAGTTAGCCATGTCGCACTTTTTGCATTATGCCCTAAGTTAGCCGAGGGATACATATGAATTGGAGAAATCATTCTTTGGGGCGCTTGTTTTTGCACCGAGCATTCATCTCTAGAGGTCGCCCCCCCCCATTAAATTCTTCTATCGGCATACCGTCTTTACCTGGCTTGCGAATGAAAGAGCCAATGATGTGCTTTTACATCGTGCAAAGTTCTGGATATCGTGCAATTCTAAGGGTCTGAAGTTCTGGATATCGTGCATAATCAGGTTATAAAAGTTCTGGATATCGTGTACGAGGTAGCCATGCTTAAACGAAAAGCCTATGACAAACTACTAAAATGGAAGCATGAAAGCGCTGGTAAAACAGCACTTCTTATTGAAGGAGCCCGCCGCGTCGGCAAGAGCACGCTTGCCCGCACGTTTGGAGAAACCGAATACAAGTCCTGCCTTGTCATTGATTTCTTTCAAGCACCTGCCGAAGTTAAGCAATATTTTGAGGACTATCGCACTGACTTCGACTCGCTCTTCCTCTATCTCTCGGTTTTCTATAACGTCAAACTCTATGAACACGAGACGCTTATCGTCTTTGACGAGGTCCAGATGTACCCGCAAGCACGCGGACTCATCAAGTATCTCGTTGCAGACGGACGTTACGACTACATCGAAACTGGATCCCTGCTCAGCATCAAGCAGAACATTAAAGATATCGTCATCCCATCCGAGGAAGAGTCTCTGGAACTTGAGCCCCTCGACTTTGAGGAGTTTCTTTGGGGCATGGACGAAAAGGGGCTGGCCGATCTCATTCGCATGAGTTTTAACAAGATGAAGCCGCTCCCCGATGCCCTACATCGCAGAGCGCTCTCCCTTATGCGCGAATACATGCTCGTAGGCGGCATGCCTGAGCCGGTATCCATCTATGTTGAACAGCGCGCTTTTGCGCCCGTCGACGCTTCGAAGCGCCGAATCGTCCAGCTCTATCGCAACGATATCTCTCGTTTTGCAACCGGTTACGAATTCAAAGTCGTCTCCGTACTCGATGGCATCCCGGGTCAGCTCTCTAGGCACGAAAAACGATTCAAGCTTTCCTCACTTGATAAAAACGCACGCATGCGCACCTACGAAGAAGCCTTCTTTTGGCTGGCAGACGCGCGAATTGCCAATATCTGCTATGCCGCAAGCGAACCGAGCGTGGGCCTTTCACTCAGCATGGAGCAAACGGCCCTCAAGTGCTACATGGCAGACACCGGCCTGCTTGTAACGCTTGCCTTCTCTGACAACAACGATACCGATGAAGACGTTTACAGGGCCGTGCTTCGCGGCGACATCGGATTGAACGAAGGAATGCTTACCGAAAACTACGTTGCCCAATCTCTAAAGGCCAATGGACACAGGCTCTTCTTTTATTCCCAAAGCGGAAAGAAGGAGGGGGAGGAGCGCATGGAAATCGACTTCCTCGTTACCCGACCCTATGTCAATGCCGCCGGAAAGCCGCGCATCAGCCCCATCGAAGTTAAGTCGCCACGCAGATACGGAACCATCTCCCTCGACCGATTCCGCGCGCGCTTTAACAAGAAGATTGGGATGGCTTACGTCTTGCACCCTAAACAACTCGAGTGGGATGCCGAAGCGCAGCTGGCACATCTTCCGTTGTATATGGCTTTTTGCTTGTAGAGACCTCTCTACGAATGGATGCCGTGAGAGACGCAGGCCTCACTCGCTTGCTTTTGCTTGGTCCCACAGGTCGTTGAGTTGAGCGGTTGAGCAGGCGGCGAGGTCATCGCCCGCCTCGTGCACGGCGGCCTCCATCGCAGCCCAACGGCGACGGAACTTCGCCGTGCTGGCGCGCAGGGCGCTCTCGGCGTCAATCCCCTCTTTGCGCGCAACGTTGACCAAGGCAAAGAGCAGGTCGCCAAACTCCATTTCGCGCTCGGGCGTTCCGGGAGCCTCGGCCTCAAACTCGGCACGCTCCTCGGCTACCTCGTCCCACACATCCTGGACCGTCTCCCATTCAAAGCCCACGGCAGCCGCCTTACGCGACACCTTCTGCGCCTGCATCAGCGCCGGCAGATGCGTGGGCACGCCGTCGAGCAGGCCCTCGGGTGCAGCCTCGCCCGCCGCCACGGCCTTGTCCTTGGCAGCCTTCTCAGCAAGCTTAACCTCGTCCCAGATCTTGAGTACCTCGTCGGAGCTGTCGGCATCCGCATCGCCAAACACGTGTGGGTGGCGGCGGATGAGCTTGGCGTCGATATCGCGTGCCACATCGGCAAGCGTAAACTCTCCAGCGTCCGCCGCAATCTGCGTATGCAGTACCACCTGCATGAGCACGTCGCCGAGCTCCTCGCGCAGATGTGCCACGTCGTCCGCCTCGATGCAATCGAGCGCCTCATAGGCCTCCTCGATCATGTTCTTGCCGATGCTCTGATGCGTCTGCTCGCGGTCCCACGGGCAGCCATCGGGCTGACGCAGACGCCAGATGGTCTGCACCAGATGCTGCAGCTCGGCCGACGCGTCGACCAGCGTGGACAGGTCGCGCGAGCCCTCGGCATTTTGCTGAGCCGTATGCTGTGCCACGGTTAGTCCTCCTCCATGATCACATGGCGGAACGCGCCACCCTCGTAGATGCCGTAGCTGTGCGTGCCGTCCTTGGGGATGCTCACGCTGCCGGGATTGAAGAGCCACAGGCCCGGGTGCGCGGTGCTTTCCTCGTTAACCTTGATGTGCGTATGGCCGTAGACGAGCGCGGAGCCCTCGGGCAGCGCGGGCGCGTGATCGACGCTGTTGTGCATGCCGGCGCCAAAAACGTGGCCGTGCGTCAGGAACAGCTCGCGGCCGGTCTCGTCGAACAGCGTGGCGTAGTCGGCCATGACGGGGAAGTCGAGCACCATCTGGTCGACCTCGGCGTCGCAGTTGCCGCGCACCGCGATGATGCGGTCGGCCAGGGCGTTGAGCAGCGGAATCACACGCTTGGGGGCGTAGTCGCGCGGCAGGTCGTTGCGCGGGCCGTGGTAGAGCAGGTCGCCCAGCAGGACGATGCGGTCGGGCTGCCCGGACTCGATGGCGGAGCAGAGGCGCTCGGTCCAATATGCCGAACCGTGGATGTCGGAAGCGATGAGGTATTTCATGGGGAGATCCTTTCGGGATGGGGCTAATGTGGCTGGGCGCTGGATGTCGCCGGCCGCGCTATTCAAATCGCAGTGCCGCGCTCTGGGCCGCCTGCATCACGCGCTGGAGCGGCACGTCGTGCTCGCGGGCAAGACGGGCGCAGTCCTCGTACTCGGGCGCCGCGCGCTCGCTGCCATCGGGCAGAGTGGCCACTTTAACGGATACCTCGCCCCATGGCGTCATTACGCGCTCAAAGCGGCGTGATAGGCAAACGCGCTCCATAACCTGGCGGCGGATGGCATTGGTCGTGGTTTCCAAAAAGATAATCGTCTGCAGGCGATCCATATCCTCGTGGGTACAGATTACCTGCAGCTGCCAGCCGGGACGGCCCTTCTTGCAATAGAGGGGCAGCCAGTGTACCTCGCGCGCACCGGCCTCGCGCAGGCGGTCGGCGGCATAGGCGAGCACCTCGGGCGACGCATCGTCGATGTCGCATTCCAGCTTGACGATGGTTTCGGGCGCATCGGTCTCGCGGGACAGCGTGAATTTGCTATCGCATGGCATACGGTCCGGCTCCTTTCCGCGCGGGCTCGTTTTGTTCATCCAAACGCTAACACATCGCGGGCGGCGTGGATGTGGCGGAGCGCGATGAGCGCGATTTTCCCTGTCCGCAAGAAACCGACACCCCAGCGCGCTCGTCGCATCGAGGGCCGCGCCGCTACAATGGAGCGAATTCGCTTGACGCAAAGGAGCCGCCATGTCTGCTTGCCCGCTGGTCGATTGCCATACCCACACCTCGTTCTCGGACGGGCATGCCTCGTTTGAGGACAACGTCCGCGCCGCTGCTGCGGCAGGCTGCCGCGTCATGGTCTCAACCGATCACCTTACCCTGCCCGCCAGCATGGATTCCAATTGCAAGGTGCAGGTTGTCGAGGGCGACCTGCCGGCACATCGTCTGGCTTTTGAGGACGCCCGCAAGCTTGCCGCGCAGATCGCGCCGGAGCTCGAGCTTATCTATGGCTTTGAGTGCGATTGGTACGAAGGCTGCAGGCCTTTGGTTGAGCGCTGGTCCCGGGGCGCAGTCGTACGCCTGGGCAGCGTGCATTGGATTGGCAACCCAGGCGATATTGCGGCAGGCGCTGCGGGCACGGCGGGGACGGAGGACGTCGCTCGTCCCGATACGCCCGATTCGAGCTGCGGTTGGATCGACGACGACACCAACTTGCATGTTTGGGAAAACCTGGGCGTGCGCGGCGTGTGGGAGCACTATGTCGATGACTGGTGCCGCGCCTGCGAGAGCCCGCTTAACTTTGATGTGATGGCTCATCCCGACCTGGTCATGCGCTTTTCGAAGGAAGGCTTTGCGCCCGATTTTGACCCCGCGCCGTTTTGGCAACAGATGGCCGAGTGCGCGCACGATACGGGCCGCCGCGTTGAGGTCTCAACCGCCGCACCGCGTAAGGGTCTCGACGACTACTATCCCGTGACTGGCCTTTTGCGCTGCTTTGCCCATGCCGAAGTGCCGATTACCTTTGGCTCGGACGCACACCGCGCCTGTGATATTTGCTGGAACATCCGCGAGGCTCAGGCCCACGCCTACGACTGCGGTTATCGAACCTTCGACATCCCCCACGCCACCGGCGAATGGGAGCCCACGCCCCTTGTCTAGCCACCCCTTCATAAGTTGCGGTGAAATAGTTCCTGTTTATAGCCCTAAGGCCATCAAACAAGAACTATTCCACCGCAACTTCTATTTGATCCGTTGGGGACGGAGGAAAACGGATCATTTGGTGCAAAGTATCCTGCCCCCTTGCACCAAAAGCTTAACTAGCGGCGGCGGGCGTTGAGTTCGCCGGCCAGTTCGTCGAGGGTGATGCCGTAACGCTCGAGCGTCACGAGCAGGTGGTAGACCAGATCGCCGGCTTCGTAGCGGATGTGGTCGTGGTCGTTGTCCTTGCAGGCCATGATGACCTCGCTCGCCTCCTCGGCAAGCTTCTTGAGCAGTTCGTCCTCGGCGTCGGTCAGCAGACGAGCGGTGTAGCTCTCCTGTGGCGACGCATCGCGACGACCGTGAATCACCTCGGCCAGTCCCGTCAGCGTCTCGCCGATATTTCCCGGCTGCACGTTAGCTGTTCTGACTCCCATGGTTATTTCCTCTCGTTACTGCAGCGTAAAGTAGGTACCGGTCTCATCGAACCGAGGCTTTGCGCCCTTTTTCTCAAAGAACTCAACGATGACGGCATGGGCCTCATCGAGCCTTTCCTTCTCGGCCTCGAGCCAAAGCGACTGCGCCCCGCAGGCATCAGTCAGGTGCACGCGGCATGGCACGCCCGCGCGGAGGAGCTCGGTGTTGCAGTCGGCGACCTCGAACGGCGTCACGACTTTCATCGCACTCCCCCTTCCACGCGCTTAAAGAAACAGGTACGGTTGCCGGTATGGCAGGCCGGACCTGGCGAGTCGACCTTGACCAGCAGCGTATCGCTATCGCAGTCGGCCCAGAGCTCCTTGACCTCCTGCATGTTGCCGCTCGTCGCGCCTTTGTTCCACAGCTCCTGACGGCTGCGGCTCCAAAACCACGTGGTCCCGGTCTTGAGCGTCAGCCCCACCGACTCCTCGTTCATCCAGGCAACCATAAGCACCTCGCCGGTGTCATATTGCTGAACCACACAAGGAATCAGCCCACGGGCGTCGTATTTAAGCTCGGACGCAGTTGTCACTTGCTCCATTTAAAAATCCAATCTGACAGGGATGCCCTGGCTGGCCATATACTCTTTGACTTCGCGAATGCTGAAGGTTCCAAAGTGAAAGACGCTCGCCGCCAGCACGGCATCGGCCTCGCCCTCAATCACGCCCTCGGCAAAATGCTCGAGCGTGCCCACACCGCCGCTCGCGATGACGGGGATTGGCACCGCGCGGGCCACAGCGCGGGTGAGCGCCAGGTCAAAGCCGGCCTTGGTGCCGTCGCGATCCATACTGGTCAGCAGGATCTCGCCGGCGCCGCGGCGAGCTGCCTCCTCGGCCCACGCCACCGCGTCGATACCCGTGGCGTTGCGGCCTCCTGCGGTAAAGACCTCCCACTTGTCGGCACCGGATGCTCCGGGCAAGCCGACGCGCTTGGCATCGATCGCCACGACCACGGCCTGGCTGCCAAACGCCGCGGCAGCCTGGCTGATCAACGACGGATCGCGCACGGCGGCAGAGTTAAGCGACACCTTGTCGGCACCGGCGGCAACCATGGTCCGCATGCCCGCCAGGTCGCGAAAGCCGCCGCCCACGGTATAGGGGATGGCGAGCTCCTCGGCCGCATGCGCCGCCATCTCAATAGTTGTCGCACGGTTGTCGCTTGTGGCGGTAATATCCAGGAAAACAACCTCGTCTGCACCCTCGCGGTCGTAGGCACGCGCCAGCTCCACCGGATCGCCCGCATCGCGCAGACTCACGAAGTTGACGCCCTTGACCACACGACCGTCCTTAACATCCAGACAGGGAATCACGCGCTTGGTAAGCATTGGCTATTCCTCCCCTCGTGCAGCGGCGAGCGCCTGGGTCAGCGTAAAGTTGCCCTCGTAGAGTGCGCGACCGGTAATGGCACCTTCAATCGCGCCCTCACCCACCGCGGCCAGTGCGCGGATGTCGTCGAGCGTCGAGATACCGCCCGAAGCCACGACGGAAAAGCCCGCGACCTCGGCCACATGGCGATACGCCGCCACATCGATGCCCGTCTGCATGCCATCGCGCGCGATGTCGGTGTACACCAGATGCTTAAAGCCCAGCTCGGAAAGCTGCGCCACGGCGTCGTCGAGCGCCACGCCCGCGCCGTCGCGCCAGCCATTCACCCTGACCTGGCCGTCGCGCGCGGCGATGTCTGCCACCAGCAACTCACCAAAGCCTTGGGCCGCCACCTCTGCAAAACCCGGCTCGGTCACCAGCACGGTGCCTAGCGCAATGCGGCGTGCGCCATAGCCGGCCAACTCGTCAATGCGCGCGAGTGAGCGGACGCCGCCGCCCACGTCCACGGACAGGCCGTCGACGCCGCAGATGACCTTGATCGCCGCCGAGTTGGCAGCGCATGTGTCCTCGTCCTCGCCAAAGGCAGCGGACAGGTCGACGACGTGCACCCAGCTTGCGCCCTGCTCGGCAAACGAGCGGGCGACGGCCACGGGGTCGTCGGAATATACCTTGCAGCGGCTGCGGTCGCCGCGCTCCAGGCGCACGACCTTGCCGCCGATCAAATCGATTGCGGGAAACAGGATCATCGGCCATCCTCCTCGACGATGTTGACGAAGTTCTTAAGAATGCGCTGACCCAGCGCAGAGGATTTCTCGGGATGGAACTGGCAGCCCCACACGTTGCCGCGACGCACGATGCACGGGAAGCTCCGCGTGTAGTGCGTGCGTGCCAGAACATCGGCGGCATCGGCATCGTCGGCCACCGCATAGCTGTGGGTGAAGTACATGTTGGCACCCTCGGCAAAACCGGCAAGTAGCGGATCGGCCGCACCGGCAGGCGTCATGTGCACCTGATCCCAGCCCACGTGCGGGACCTTCAGACGGCTCGACTCCAAGCGCGTGCAAGAGCCGCGCATAATACCCAGGCCATCGACCCAGGGGCCACCGGCCTGCTCGGGGGTGTTGCCGTCGGCAACCGCGCCTTCGTCCGCAGGCACGCCCTCGTTGCCGCGCTCCAAAAATAATTGAAGGCCCAGGCAGATGCCGAGCAGCGGAGTTCCAGCGGCAACGGCATCGAGCACGGCCGCCTCCTCGCCGCTCTGGCGCATAAAAGCGATCGCGCCATAGAACGCGCCCACGCCCGGGATGACCAGGCCGTCGGCGTTGCGGATCTGCTCCGAATCGTCCGACGTGCAGGCAGCGGCACCGGCGCGCGCAAGCCCGCGCACAACGCTCGACAAGTTGCCCTTGTGGTAGTCGACCACCACGATCTTCGGTTCGCCCACGCGACCCTCCCTTATCTCATCCAAAACCTGCCAAAAAGGGACAGGTTTATTTTGGTCGGTTAAACGTTCGCCCACCACATGAGACAGCATTCCCGCAGATAAAACCTGCCAAAATAAACCTGTCCCTTTTTGGCAGGTTACAGTGAGCCCTTGGTGCTGGGGATGCCCTGCACGCGGGGATCGAGCTCGCAGGCGTGACGCATCGTGCGGCCCACGGCCTTAAAGGCGGCCTCGATAATGTGATGCGAGTTGCCGCCCGCCAGCTCACGCACGTGCAGCGTGAGCTTGGCATCGCGCGCAAAGGCGTAGAAGAACTCGACGGCCAGCTCGGTATCAAAGGTGCCCACGCGCTCGGTCGGTACGGGCAGCTCGCAGTAGGCCTGCCCGCGACCCGAGATATCCACGGCGGCCATCACGAGCGTCTCGTCCATGGCAATCGCCGCGTCGGCAAAGCGTGTAATGCCCGCCTTATCGCCCAGCGCTTGGCAAAACGCCTCGCCCAGCACAATGCCCGTGTCCTCGACGGTGTGATGTGCGTCGACCTCAACGTCGCCCACCGCGTGTACCGTCAGATCAAACAGACCATGGCGGCCAAAGGCGTTGAGCATGTGGTCGAAAAACGGCACGCCGGTCGAGATATCGCACACGCCGCTTCCGTCCAGGCCAAGCTTTACGACAATGTCGGTCTCGCCCGTCTTGCGGGTCACCTCAGCATAGCGGTCCATCTACATCTCCTCCTTCACCAGCGCGGCAAACGCGGCCAGTACCTCATCGTTTTCCCGCGGGGTGCCCACGGTAATGCGCAGACAATCCGCGAGCCCCGGCGCGTAGCTAAAGTCGCGCACCAGAATCGAATACTCGTCGCGCAGACGCTCGCGCACGCGTGTGGCATGCGGCGTGCGCACGAGCACAAAATTCGCCGCACTCTGCCATGCCTCCACGGGCAGGCCCTCGGCAGCCATCGCGCGCAGGGCGCACAGCTCGCGCTCGCGCTCGGATGCAACCTGCGCCACCACGGGCGCGTACGCATCGCGGGCACGCACGCAGGCAAGCGCGGCGACCTGGCTCAGCACATTGACCGAATAGATCTGGCGAATCGCCGCGAACACATCGATGACCTCGGGCGCCGCGATCACATAGCCCAGACGCGTCCCGGCGGCGCCAAACGCCTTGGACAGCGTATGTAGAATCACCAGGTTGGGATGCTCGCTGATAAGCCCCTGCGCCGTGGTGGCCGCGCCAAACGAATCGTCGGCAAACTCCACGTAGGCCTCGTCGACCATCACCATGCCGGGGCAGGCATCGCACAGGGCCGCGACAAAGTCGAGCGGAGCAACGTCACCCGTGGGATTGTTGGGCGAGGTCACGATCGCCAGGTTGCACTCGGGCGCCGCCGAAAGCACGGCGGCCTGGTCGAGCTCAAAGGTCGCGGGGTCTCGCCACACATCGCGCACCTCGGTCTGGCAGAGCGACGCAAAGAACGCATACTCGCTAAAGCAGGGCGGACAGTTGAGCAGGGTCCGCCCCGCGCCGCCAAACGCCAGCAGGTAGTTATAGAGCAGCTCGTCGCCGCCGTTGCCCACGCAGATATTCTCACGCGTCACGCCATGCCAGGCGGCCAGCTCGTCGCGCAGGTCACAGGACATGGGATCGGGATAGCGGTTGAGCGGCGTGGCGGCCAGGGCGGCGTCGACCGCCTCGCGCACGCCGGCAGGCACAGGATAGGTGTTCTCGTTGGCCGAAAGGTTGATGCGCGTGGGCGTAAAGTTGGGATCATAGGGCTCAATGCCGGCCAAGTAGGGCTGGACGAGCTCCTTCATGCGGGGCGTGAGTTCGGCCATGTTAGGCCTCCTCGCCGGTCGGGCCAGCGACACCGCCCGTAGCCGCCAGGTCAACACCCTCGGCAACCGTCGCCACGGCGTCGCCCGGCCAGGCAACCTTGGTCAGATCGGCCGCAGCCAGCGACTCGGCACTCACGGCATCCTCGCCCTGCTCCAGCACGCGGCGACGCAGAGCGGCGGATAGCGCGTGCGCCCACAGGCCCTCGGCCTCGGCCAAGCGCTGCGTCGCGGGAGCGTCCGAAAGCAGGCCCTCGGGCGTATAGCAGATAACGCTCGAGCGCTTGACGAACTCTTCGACCGAAAGCGGGTTGGAGAACATGGCCGTACCGCCGGTCGGCAGCGTGTGGTTGGGGCCGGCAACATAATCGCCGAGCGGCTCGGAGCTCCAAGCGCCCACAAAGATGGCGCCGGCGTTGCGAATGCCGCCAAGCAGGCCCATCGCATCCTTGCAGTGCAGCTCCAGGTGCTCGGGCGCCACGGTGTTCACCGCCTCGACGGCGGCAGCCATGTCGGCGGCCACCACGATGGCGCCCTCGTTATCGAGCGAGGCGCGCGTGATCTCGGCACGCGGCGACTGCGCCACCAGGATGTCGATACCCGCCTCGACCTCGCGCGCAAACTGCTCGTCGCAGGTCACCAGATAGCAGGCTGCCAGCGGATCGTGCTCGGCCTGGGCCATCAGGTCGGCCGCGACCACCATGGGCTTGGCCGTGGCATCGGCCAGCACACAGACCTCGGAGGGGCCAGCGACCATATCGATTCCCACATCACCCGAGACGATCTGCTTGGCCGCGGCGACAAAGGCGTTGCCCGGCCCGGTGATCTTGTCGACGCGCGGAATGGTCTCGGTGCCGTACGCCAGCGCGGCCACGGCCTGAGCGCCGCCCACCATATAGATTTCGTCCACGCCGCCGAGCTTTGCCGCGGCGAGCGTGTAGGGGCTGATCAGGCCATCCTTTTGCGGCGGCGTCACCATAACCACGCGTTTGACGCCGGCCACCTTGGCGGGAATGGCGTTCATGAGCACGGTGGAAGGGTACTGCGCACGACCGCCCGGCACATAGATGCCGGCAGCGGCAAGCGGGGTCACCTTAACGCCGAGCATCGTGCCGTCCGGGCGCGTGGTAAACCAACTCTGCTCGACCTCGCGCTGGTGGAACTCACGAATCTGGCGCGCGGCCTTTTCGAGCGCGGCGACAAAAGCCGGGTCGAGGCCTTCGAGCGCGGCATCGATCTGCTCCTGCGGCAGGCGGAAGCTCTGCAGCTCAACACCGTCAAAACGCTGACAGTAATCGCGCACCGCGGCATCGCCGTTGGCACGCACGTTGGCCACGATATCGCGGGCGGCGTCGACGATGTTTTGCGGCAGCGCGCCCTTGCGGTTGAGCTGGTTGGTAACGAGACGCTCGCCGGGGGCAAGCTTGATGGTCTTCATATCGGTATCCCCTATCGGTCGAGGTTGTGTTCGAAAAACGAGAGGCCGGGCGGCGGCGCCAATCGGCCCGCAGCCCGTACGTTGGGGCGCCCGTGCGTGCTCGCGCTATTGTGCCGAGCCCGCGACGGGCTCAAAATGCTTGTCCTTCACGGCTGCCGCCAAGCGATCGGCCAGATTGCGTACGCGCGGGTCCAGGCGAGCGGCACCCGGGTTGACAAAGAAGCGAGCCGTGCAGTCCATGATGCGGCCAGTAATGACCAGGTCGTTGTCGCGCAGCGTGGCACCCGTGGCGGTAATATCCACGATGCGATCGGTCATGCCAACAATGGGGCCCAGCTCGATGTTGCCGTGCAGCGAGACGATATCGGCGTTCACGCCGCGCTCGGCATACCAGGCACTCGCGATGCGCGGGTACTTGGTTGCCACGCGAAGCGAACCGCGGCGGGCGTAGCTGCGCTCGGCCTGACCGGCGCGCCACGCGGGCTCCGCCTCGATAAAGGTGCACAGGCCGTAGCCCAGATCGACCAGCTGCAGCAGGTTGAGGTCTGCCTCGATAAGCGAGTCCCAACCGCAGATGCCGCAGTCGGCACCGCCACAGCCCACAAAGGCGGGCGCGTCGCTGGGGCGCACGATGACAAACTCGATATCGCCGACCGTGCCCTCGCCGGCACGCGTGTCGCGGCCGCGCACAATCAGGTGACGGCCGGGGTCACGCAGCTCAGAGACGTCCAGACCCGCGGCCTCGAGCACGTCGAGCGTATCGGCCTTAAGCGAACCCTTGGGCACAGCGATGCGCAGCGGACCCTCAACGCCACGGCTCGCGGCGTGATCGCCATCGGAAGCGGCGTCCTCGGCCGAGGTGCGCGCTGCCTCCAGACGCTCGAGCGAAAAAGCGAAGCCCGCCGCCGGTACCTCGATGCCGTCGCCAAATGCACCGGTAAAGATGGAGTCGTAGCGTCCGCCCGAACCGACCGGATCGGGCAAGCCGCCGGCATAGGCCTTAAAGACCAGGCCCGTGTAGTAATCGAAAGAGTTCATGATGGAGAAGTCGAACGACAGCACCTGGGCGTCCTCGGGAGCCAGGCCCTCGACAAGGGTACGCAGTTCGCGCGTCAACGGCGCGGCGATACCGGCGGCCCCCAGCAGCGCATCCACGCGGTCGAGCACCTCAGCACCGCCGTGCAGACGCGGCAGCTCGCTAATGGCGGCCTTCACGGCATCGGACTCGGCGCTTGCAGCCACGCGGGCATCGAGGCCCACAAAGTCGTTGGCATGCACGCAGCGCAGGGCCTCGGCAGCCAGCTGGCGATCCTCGCATACCGCGAGCAATTCCTTAAAAGGACGCACGCTACCTGCGATAATGCGCGCATCGGGAAGTGCCAGCCCGCGTACGGTCTCGGCAACGAGCGAGACAATCTCAACATCGCCCGCGGCATCACCCGCGCCGATAAGCTCAAAGCCCAACTGCGTAAACTGACGCGAGCCACCGGCATTGCGCTGGCACTCGCGAACCACCGGCGCCTCGTAGCGAAGGCGCAGGGGCAGGTCGGCAGCGCGCATGCGGGTCGAAACCAAGCGCACGATCGGCAGCGTGTTGTCGGGACGGACCACCAGCAGGCGACCGTCGTCATCAAAGAGCTTAAACGGCGTGTCCGCAATGCGGCCGCCCTCCTCGAGCGAACCCTTGTCCTCGAGCAACGGCGTCTCGACCGGAAGGTAATGATGCTCCCTGAAGCAGCCCTTCACCGTACATGCGATCTCCTCGCGCGCCTGAGCCTCCTCGGGTAATATGTCCCGGAATCCCCACGGTGTGGCCGTCATCTGGTGAGCCTCCTCATGCTGCGTTTCATATAGAACGAAAAACCGGCATAGCTCCACCGGTTTTCTGGGTACTTTAGCATACTAGAGTGTTTGCGGGGAAAATCGTCCTCCTCGGCTCACAGCGTATTCATTTGGAAACATAGGACGAGCGATTAGCAGCAGCCTCTTGTCACAACGCAAAAAGGGCGCCCGCGCAAATGCGGGCGCCCTTGTGCAGGGTCGAGATATCAACCAGCCAAGATATCGGACCTGTGACCAGCTCTTAGTAGTCGAACTGGTGGTAGTAGCGGCGGTACTTGAGGTTGTGCTTGGTGACC